>Ga0118677_10001154_pt1 | contig 56721 bp, 77 predicted proteins | sample AliMusrvi5mmetaG_FD_86154 | JGI IMG/M metagenome (GOLD analysis project Ga0118677, IMG submission 86154)
ATAGAAGACAATGCTCTCGCCATAAACGGCAACCAGCAAAAAGTGATCACCGTAAAGGGAATTGACAGCAATTATATGCTGGTCAATGACCTGGGCCAGTACATAAAAAGAGGTGATACGGCGGTATCCGAAGGGCCCGCCGCTCCTACCTGTATTGCAGGCAGGGTCATCTTCAACGAATTGGGGGTGGATATAACCAACCTTATCTCTATCACCATCAATTATCCCGACCCTACTATCAAGGACCCCAGCGCAGACCCATTGTCGGCCTACCGCTCCATAGGCCTGCAGCCCGCCGGTGTATTTTCTATTACAGATGAGTTTGACAGTAAATACCTCTTAGCTCCGTTAAGATTAGTGCAGGGGCTTTTTCATGCACCCGGCCAATGCTCATCTATTGAGATAAAGACAGACGATGCCTATACCGGGCATGTGCAACAGGAGTTAAAAGAACTTTGGGGAAACCAATACAAAGTAGAAACCCGTTTCGAGCAAAACAGAACAATATACATGCTACTGTCCGGCGAAAAATGGGCCATTTACGGCATACTCATTCTTGTATTGCTTATAGCTTCCTTCAATATGGTAGGCGCCTTATCCATGCTGGTGCTGGAAAAACAAAAACAACGCCGCTGTTTAATCGGGTGTATATCTTCATGTGTTCTTTTGCTTGAGTTTTGCTTGTATGCGCTGAAACGCCACAAGGTAGTTACCACGCTCTGCCATCTGACAGACTTCGGCAAAGTCTTCATCAGTCAGCCCAACCCATGTGCGCTGTGCTTCTAATTTCTCAATACGAGCCAATAACTTTGATTCCTTTGCTTGGTGCAACTGCTGTATTTGAGCGCAAATGGCCGAATGTTTTGCTGGACTCATGTCTTACTCCTTAATATTGTGGGCAGCTTCGATGGCTCGGGCAATCGTGTATCCAATGCCGTGTTCTCCTACCCGTGCTTCACGCACAATGCGTTCAACATCCTCATCCGTCAGCGGCTTGCGCTGTGGTGGGGTGGTGTAGAGAGGCCGTACTTCAGCATGAGTTCCTTTTAGATCAGCCATCTCTTGCGCTTCTGATGGGGAAAAAAACATGTCGTGCAAGTTGCCTTCAAATACACCCCACGCCACAGGCTCCTGCTGTGCTGGCTTTCGCAAATACTCACGGGCCGCTTCAATCGCCACCTTGCTGAACTCAATCGGCCTTGTCTGCTCGGTGTGATATTCCAACGCACTCAGCAGGTCTTCAATAAGTTGTCGGTCATCCATTGTTCTTATCCTTTAATTTAGCTTCAATGGCTTTGTAAGTTTCAAAGTAGTCACGCCCTTTACAGGCAAACGCTTCATCTTCCGTCAGCCCAACAAACTCACGCTGTGGTGGGGTGGTGTAGAGGGGAACCCAGTCATCGCCGTAGGCGGGTTTATCCGCCGTCCAATGAATCATGCTTGCTGGGCCAGTTGAAATCCACGCCAGAGGCTCTTGCTTTGGCTGTGCCAAGACTTTTTTGATAGTATAAATAGCCTCCCATACCTTTTTTTCAGAATAAAGGGTTTGACTATCTTTCATTAATCGAAATGTCTCTTGACGCACTTCGTTCAGTGCGGATAGTGCCAGTTTCAGTGCTTCATCTTTAGTCATCGCTCATTTCCTGAATGAATCCCCAAGCAATGCAACAAGCCACTATAAAAACGGCAATAAGTCCACCAAGGGCTAGCGCCCATATCAATGCGTCAGTCATGTCATGCTCCAAAGATTTGTTTAAGCTCAAGATACAAAGCCTTGGCCTCGCCAATGCCTATATTATCCACAATGTATTTGGCCGTGAGTCTCGTGGTAGCTACCGCCTTGACCTCGTCCAAGACTGGTTTGGTAGTATGCACCTGTAGCGCGGCAATGCCTGCCGATGAGGGTTTGGCTACGGCCTTGGGAGTGACACCCGTCACTTTCTTTTTCTTTGAGGCTTTGATGGGCGAATATTCACGCGCCAGAGCTACGAACCCATTGTTGGCATCGCGTCTCATCGTGCCCATCCTCACGCTGTTAGATGCTATTGCATAGGCCGAGTCAGGGTTGAACCCATTCTTCTTAGCCCATGCGGTTATCTCGTGGGGTTTGACCCCTGGGTTAGCCACAACGAACTCGAAAGTTTTACGGCTTACGTTGTTCTTAATTTTAAATCCTACGAATTCTTTCACTACTTTTGTTTCTGTTTGCATTTGCTTTTCCTTTGTGTTTACTTCTTCTGTGTTCGGTTCCCATTCTTGTAACGCTTGGGATAGCGCGGTCTTGATGTCAGGCATTTATGATTGCTCCTCTTGCTAGTGTCCAAAATAGAACGAACGCAAGCATCCCCAGTATTGCGGCGCAATACAGCAAGGCGTTGCGGATGATGGTGTGTTTCCAAGGACGGATGCCAAGCAGTATCTCTTGGATCTGCTCATCGAACTCATCCATTGGCGGGGGCGGGGCTACATAGGTCAAGCCTATCTGTACTTTGCCCGTGTCGTAGGGTACGCGTGCGCGCTTTGTGTTTTGATGTTCAATCATTTCTATTTGCATTTGCTTCTCTCTTAAAAGTTTTTTTGTTGAGTGTTACACATATATTTACCCTTGTCAACAGTTAGACAAGGGTATTTTCCCTGAGTTTATGGGTAAGAACGCTAAAGAAGTTTGAGTCCTCTCGCGTTAGCGTTTGCCCATCGTAGGTCGTGTGGTAGGCCGTGATGTAGAAGTTATCCCCATCGCTGTGGAAGTTGATGTCGTAGCACACACTGTCAATGAAGACGGCATCCCACGCATCAAAGTCCTCGTACGCCCCATCGGGGCAGTAGTGCATAGGTACAAGACTCAGTTTGAGTCGCACCATTTCTTTAATAATCTTCTGTCTCAGTTCCATCTTCAATCTCCCATGTGCGGTTATTAAACTCTTGAACCAACTCGTCATCGCTCATCTTGTTGTACCCAACTCCGTCACGCAAGATGAAGTCAAGGTACTCTACATCTCTGTTTTGCATTGCGTCTTTAATGACTTGAATATCATCCTCGACAAGGCGCTCGATCATTGCTTTTCTATCCATTTCTTTCTCCTAAAAATAAGGGGACAACTTGTCCCCGTTCCAAACTGCGTGAGGGGAATTCCCCACGCAAAACACTGGTCGTCCTCACACAGTCATGTACGCACTATCGAACAGCGTTGCCAGTACTTGAGATGGCTCGGCAGACCACGAGTCAGTGAGCGCATCTTGCAATACATCCACAGTCAGTCTGCGCTTGTCAATGAACTTGATCGCCATGTCGATGTCTTCAGGGTACACGCTCTCGGCCATCATCTCGATCAGCCAGTCGGGGTAGCCCTCGATAGCGTCTTCGATAGCATCTTGCAGGTCAAGCGCACTGATGTCCTCATCCCAGTGCATATAGTCCTGATACGCTGAGTTGTGATTGTCAGCCTTGCCGTAGCTTGCCCACCCGCCGTAGTACCCGACAGATGCGTAGTCATCCCACTTGCTTTCCTTGACCGATGGGTCACGCTCAGTCGGCAACATATCCCAGTCAATCTGCACGACCTGATCGGCAAGGGTCTGGAAGTGCACGATGTCAAGGCACTCGTTGAGCGTATGCTCTGAGTAATAACCAACGCTCACATTTGTACACTCGGGGATGATGTCGGTGAACTCCGCAGTATCGGTGTACACGCCCGTGTCGTCAGTCGAGTACATCAGTCGGTCATCCTCATTGAGTGCCTGCGCAAGGCCAGTCCCGAACGCATCGGAGCAACACCGCCCATAGCCCTGATGTGTGATAACGCTATCAATATTCTTTCTGTCGAAAGCAATAGCGCGGTCGAACTCACCAAGCAAGGGCGCATAGTTATCGGCAAGATACTTAGCACCGATACCCCCGCACTCCTCGCCCTGAGTGAAGACATAGTAAGCAGACACGCCCGAATGGATCAAGTGCATGAGCATGGCCACACCCGCACCATCATCCGCACCAAGCTGTGCACCATCTGCGTGCCAGTGGGTCGCTGTCTTTCTGATCTTGTTGACGCCCTCGTCTTTGTGCACAGTATCCACATGGGCAACAAACAATGTGCGGTTTAACTTGGAGACGCGTGTGTCGATGTGCAGGTTATTGCACCCATCAAGGAACGCTCGCTCGCATATCTCAGGCGGTAACATATTCGCAAGCCACAACGTGAAGTCCTCGTTGGTAGCGGATCTGTGCGGACGCTTTAGGGATAGCGCATGGTTTAAAGTTTGCATTAGTACATTCATTCTGATTCTCCTTGTGGTGCAGTTGTTGAAAGGAAGCTAGGCACATTCTCAGGGTGATACTTGTCACCATTGATCTCGACAAACGCCTCGGCCATTGAGTACCATCTATTGGTGTTGGTGCATTGCCAGCAATCATCTCTGAGCAGATACTCGCTCGTGTCCTCGGCAAGGCAGATGCGTTCATCATTGCATCCGTAGTAGTTGTCCTCGCTGTCGATGTAGACCACATCATCACGGTGGCAGTACTCGCCGTCCACATCCTCAACGATATCGTTATCCGACAGATAGTCCTCGTCATAGTAATCGCCGTTAACCTCGACCGAGTAACGCTCTCTGATGTAGTAAGAGTTACCCCTGCGACCTGTCGCCCATGTATAGTCATTGTTGCAACACTCCCCGCAGATATATCTGTCCTCGTCATACCCAACCCAATACCCATCGCCATCATCGAACCCTTCACCGCAGTCCTCGCAGGTGTGATCGCACTGGTTTTGCTCTGACGCATAACCCCCTGTGTTGTCCATGCGGTAGTCCCCGCCGTCCTCGCAGATCGTAAACGTCCGACAAGTGACCCGACTGTCCACGCTGTACGACACATCACGATCATTGCCATCAATGAACGGCCCGATGACATCGCCGTTGTGCTCGATCACTTTGATCTTCGCGCCGTCCCATCCGCCCACTTTACAAATGCCCTGAGCTTGCATCCACGCCTCTAACTGAGTGTCGCTGTGCGAGTAGCCCCCGTTTGGGTCTTTGTTATACGAACGAACAAATGTCTTGTCGCCGTTCTTACTGGTGTGGATCAGCGCTCGGGCAACTGTGTCGCCCTCTTGCTCACGCACCGCCATCGACCATCCAAGTGCGGGGTCATAGACCTCGTAGGGATGTATGTTGAACTGTTGCGACTTCATGCACGAGTTCGGCCCGCGCAGTAGGTGAAACAGCATCTCGGCCATCGTGACCACGACCTTGCACCCAGTCGCCGTGTGCAGTGCTTGGATATCCCTGATCTCGTGATCGGCTAGGGTGCTGAAGTGTCGGCGCAGATACTTGCCGATGGTCGTCTTGACTTGGCGATCTGCCTCGCCGTTCTTCTCGTCACGGGTAAAAGCGATCATGGTGATGTCGCCGACAGACTTGTGCGGATGCTCAAGCACCAACTGATGCCAGTCATCGGGTCTCGCTTTTCCGAGTGCCGCCACGACCGCATCATGGATCGGGTACTTGTAGAACTCGCGGTGAAACCACGGCCGATTACAGCGCAACACCTCTTGGAGTTGCGTCACGATTTCCATTGATACTAAGTTTTGGATTTTATCCATTTTGATTTACCTCTTTCGTTTGTTGTAGCTACTACCCTCAAGGGGATCGGCGTAGCTGGAAACCGATCCCCCCATATGGGGACAAACTGTCCCCGAATCTTTACTCCTGTGTTTCTTTGACCATCTCGTGACACGCATTGAGCGTGAACATCATCACATGGTAGAGTTCTGCCCTCTGCTTGGAGGGGAACGCCTCGATGTAATCTTGGATCTCTCCAAGCGTCTTGGTTGCCCACATATCATTGCGTGGGATGGGGTTAATTACAGTGTCTCGCTCTGCTTTGAACTGCTCAACAAGTTTCTCTGCGTCTGTCATTTTGTATCTCCTTGAGTTCGTGGTGTCCACTGTGAGTGGGTCGTTGTGTCCCAGTAACGCTTGCCGTTAGGTGCGGTAAATGTCAGGCTCTCATCTGTCCCAACTGGTGCATGGTCGGCAACCAAAGTGCCGTCTCTCGCTTCTATAGCCCAGCGCCCATTGATTTCACCTTGAGACTTGATGTCCCGCCAGTAGATTGTTGACTTGGTTGTTTTCATTTACTTTCTCCTGTGTTTCAGCCTAGTTACAAAGTGGTAGACGGCTAGGCTAGATCCGTCTGCCATGTGTGGGGTAGATTCCTACCCCAGATCCAAGCCGTGCCATGTGTGGGGCACAGCGTCTGTGGGTTTAAGCGCATGGATAATCGTGATTGCTTTCTTCATCATGACGATGCGCTCGTCTCTCTCATCGGTGGGCTCGATCGTTTGCTCGCTCTCCTCGTTGCCCAGTTCCTTTAGGGTGCGCTTGAGTAAGCGATCCTTTAGCTTGGTGTTCGGGCGTTGCGTGCGCTGGAAGGGAACTTTGCGCTTAGTCTTGGGTGCATGAGGTATGGCATCAAACAAAGCACACACATCTAGTTGCTTAGTCTTCGGTATCCAGTCAGTCCAATGCACGCCCTTGTTGGGTATGTCCATCTCTTGGGCAATGTGCGATGGTGTCATGAGCTTGCCCTCGTCACTCCTGAGTAACTGCAATGCGTCAAACTTAGCGACAAGTTTTTCCATTAGTCTTATGTAAGCATCGAATGCAACCTGGCGTTGGGGTAGAAAGCTACCCCGATGTTTGAGCCCAACCCTAGCGTTGCTCAACTCGTACTTCAAGGGCGAGACAAGCTCGCCCCATAAACGCTTGTGCTGAAAGGTGCTTAGTCTTGCAAAGCGTTGCACTTTCTTAGCTCGTGCGATCTCTTCCTTCATCAACTCACGGGCTTCGGGTTGTGGGATGCGCTTCATGAGCTTGTTGTGAATCTCATTGGGGCGCATCTTAATGTATGACTTAGTCATAGTTTTATCCTCATTTGTGTTTTAGTCTTAGCAAGTATCCAGTCGGTATCCATGATAAAGCAAGTTGCCTAAGTTACGGACAGTCGGAGAGCCTTGATTATATTGGGCTTTGCGGTGTTTGGTCTACACAGCTATCGTTTTCAGAAAGAGCAAAAGCCTAAGCTCCAAACCACGGCAAAGTACAGGCGGAAAAATACGCACACATATGGAGACGCTCCTATATATATAAATATATTTAAATAGATAAGTAAGTAAGTAAGGATAGGAGAAAGCGCCTTACAAATCAACAACTTACGAGCGTCTATTTTTTAGGAAAGATGCTTAATCTTGGATATGTAGGTTTTCAGTGATTAAGCACCTTTTTTTGTGTCCTTAGTCTTATTGACGATCGTTGAGCCACGCTTCAAAGGCTTGCTCACCGCTCAGTATCTCAGGCGTGCCAGTGTGCAAGTCGATGCGGATGAGGAAGTAGTCGAAGCGTTTGGGCTCGGGGTAGATGTAGTCGATGTCGAATGAACCGATGTGGGGTAGGTTCATTGTGCCCATAGGCTTGATGAGGGGCAGGTGAGTTGATTTCATGTTTATTCTCCTTTGTAGATAAAGAAAAGGCGTGTGATTTGCATACCGAAGATGAAGGCTGAACCTATGGGTATGAATACCCAAAGCAAGCCTGATGTTTCCCATAGGAAGTTACCAAAGAAAATGATGGACTGCGTGAGGGCGATGGCGAGGCAGATCTCGCTTAAGATGTACTTGGCTTTCATGTTTATTCTCCTGAGTAGATTAGGTTAAGCTCGTTAATTTCAGCGTCATTCAAGGCGTCATGTAGGCGTTCGATGTTGTCCCATTCGTCTGCGGTATGAAATGCGTTAGTCCAGCAATGGGCTAGGTAGTTTAGGATTTTGCAGTAGTTCATTTTGATTTCTCCTGAGTGAATTGTTGGGGTAGATTCCTACCCCAAAGTATGCGACAGCACACTCCAATGCTCTTGCGAGCATTAGGCTAAGTTGTCCTCAAAGCGCCACAAGTTCTGTGGCTAGGTATGGTGTGGGTTTGTGTGCTTCCATCTTGCCTGTGAAGTCGTTCTTGGTTTTGCCTTGGCGTTGCACGCGGTATACGCCTTTGCTGTATTCCAGAACTTTGAACGTGGCGGTATCGTTTTTCCAAAACTTTGGTGAGCGCTTAACTATTTGACCTATTTTGAACATGATAATTACTCCGTTAGACATAAAAAGAAACAGCGGGACAAGCCCGCTGTTGTAGTCTTGGGTAGCTTTCTACCCCGATCAAGCAAACGTGACAGAAGCACGCACTTCCTTGATGAGTGCATCAAATTGTTCCTTAGTCATGTCTGATGCGTAGATGATGTCGAGCACGCTCTTGACGATAGCCTTGGGAGCAACAGTCTTTTCGGTGCGTGAGTTGCTCGCAGGGGTTTCCTCGCTCTTAATCTCGCTCTTAACGTGATCGAGGAACTTGGCGTAGCCACGCTTGTAAGACTCTTGCTCGACCTTGCTACGCTCGGTGCGTGACTGATTAAAAATCGCCATTGCCTGATTGGGCGTGCGTCCAAGATTGCCCTCAAGATAGCCCGTGATCCAATCACGCTCAAGTTGCACACGTTGCTCATGCGTGGCTTTGCGGTACGCATCACGATAGGGCTTGGTCGCGTCCTTGGTGAGACGATCAGCTTGACCTACTTTGATTGCGAATTGATTTACAGATAACATCATGGTATTTCTCCTATCGGATAGGTGGGGTAGAAATCTACCCGCTTGTTGCCCTACCGATAACTCTATTATACGAAAGGGGTATTTTGGTACTATTCTAGGGAGCGTTTTCGAGAACTAAAGACCCCACCTACCCCCCACCAACCGACTTTAGACCACCCAGACCATGCGGCCATGAACACTGTTCCATAACCATTCTCAATATTTCTGTAATACTTAAGTACAATATCAATCCCAGAACACAAATTTCTACTGTGTTTATATACCCCCCACCCTATTTTAAAAAATTTCGTAATCATAGTGTCTAACGTTAGACAAATACCCATAAAAAAAGCCCCACGTCTAAGGTGGGGCAAAGAACAGTTTCGTTCACAAAGGAGAAGTAAATGCATTTAGTTTGGCAACTGCTTGCATCAGACTTCAAATGTAGTGTACATTAATGCTATCGAGGTTGCAAGGGCCTACGCATGTTAGATCATTTAATAAATTTTGAACCAGAAGTTAGTGAGTACTCACAGGGATTCGTGCCCCTGGAAAAAACTACGCCAACAAAAACACTGGACGCCAAAATTAAAACGGTTGATTGGCTCAAAGAACTAGGTGCTGTAGATACAGACACCATAACCAATGAGTTAGAAACCCAAGCGGCACGTACATCGTTTGCCAACATTGTTTCCGCCGCACCTTCTGAAATCACACACCAAGCACTCGCTGAAGTTAAAACACCCGCCGCAGTCAAACACTTGGTCAACATGCTGACCGCATATGACTGGGAATTTATACAGCAAGCCAAAGAACTTAGAGGCTACGCAGTGGCCAAGATTTTGGAAGAAGTTGAAAACCCCAACGCTAGTGTCAGACTCAAAGCGCTAGCACTACTGGGTAAAGTCACAGAGGTGGGCTTATTCACAGAAAAGATTGAAGTGAAGAAGGCAGAGTTAAGCGATGATGAGCTAGACCAGCGCATCAAAGACAAGCTCAACAAGTTCATGGATGTGGTGGATGTGTTGTCAAACAACGACGATATAACTGACTTGGAAACCAATGGATCTATCGAAGCTCACGAGTCTGACCCCGCTTGAGGCCAAGCTCATCCAACAAAATCTACCTCGGATGACCAAGGTGGAGAAGCTGGAGCTCTTTGATGATTTAGACAGGAAGGAAAAGCGTGCCAGTCTTATAGCGGCACAGACTAACATATTAGGGTTTGCCCGCGCTGTATATCCAGGATTCAAGACGGGCCCGCACCACAGGAAGCTCGCCAAAATATTTGAAGATGTGATCTCAGGCAACAAGAAGCGAGTGATCATTAACATTGCACCGCGTCACGGCAAGTCTGAGTTCTCATCGTATTTATTCCCTGCATACTTTTTGGGGAAGTTCCCTGAGAAGAAAATTATCATGGGCACGCACACTGCGGGCTTATCCGAAGACTTTGGACGCCGTGTCCGTAACTTAATTGAATCAGAGGAATACAATGAAATTTTCCCTAGCACACAGATTGCGGCGGATCAAAAGGCGGCTGGTAAATGGTCTACTGCGGCAGGAGGTCAGTATTATGCGGCCGGAGTCGGCGGCGCTCTTGCTGGCCGGGGGGCTGATCTTTTTGTTATTGATGATCCTCATAGCGAGCAGGATGTAAAGACCAACAGCAGACTGGCTTTTGATACAGCATGGTCATGGTTCCAAACGGGCCCACTCCAGCGCTTGATGCCGGGCGGGGCCATCATCGTCATAATGACAAGGTGGTCACTATTAGATTTAACTGGGAAACTCATTGACTACCAAATCCGAAACCCTGAAGCCATGCCTTGGGAGATCGTGGAGCTTCCCCCCATCCTCAACGAAGGACGAGAAGACGAGAAGTCCCTCTGGCCAGAGCAGTGGCCACTTGACTCTCTTAAAAAGATCAAAGCCTCTCTTGACCCACGGTACTGGAACGCCCAGTACATGCAACAACCCACCTCGGACACTAGCGCGATTATTTCTCGTAAGCACTGGCGAATCTGGGACAGAGACGATCCACCCACCTGTGACTACGTGATCCAGTCTTGGGATACGGCCTTTGAGACCAAGAACAACTCTGACTATTCCGCGTGTACAACATGGGGTGTGTTCTATAACGAGGAGGAAGGTGACAGCCCACAGGTCATACTTCTGGATGCGTTCAAGGATAGAATGGCTTTTCCAGAGTTAAAGACCATAGCTCTTAAGCATTGGAAGGAGTGGCAACCAGATGCGTTTATTATTGAGAAGAAGGCGGCAGGAGCACCGCTTATCCAAGAGTTACGCAATATGGGAATCCCTGTTCAAGAGTTCAGTCCTAGCCGTGGTAATGACAAGATGGTCAGGCTCAACGCGGTATCCGACCTATTTACCTCTGGAAAAATTTGGGCCCCTGACACAAGATGGGCACGAGAAGTAATTGAAGAAGTAGCCTCATTCCCTGTGGGCGAGCACGATGACTATGTGGATACAACATCCCAAGCACTGCTACGCTATAGGCAAGGAGGCTTTATCACGCTAGACTCTGACGAGAAAGAAGAACAACTCTTTCGTCGCCGTCGGCAAGCCGCATACTATTAAGGATCATCATGGCAACAAGTAGTTTTGACAAAGCGCTGTACCAAGCGCCACAAGGTTTGGATTCATTGGGCGAGGGTGAAGATCCCTTGGAGATAGAGATCGAGGATCCTGAAGCTGTGCATATCAAAGCAGGTGACACGGAGATCGACCTTGAGCCTAAAGACTCTACCCAAGGAGACGAAGAGTTTGACGACAATTTGGCCGAGTACATGTCGGACTCCAAACTGCAGACTGTTGCAGGCGACCTTGAGTATGATATTGACCAAGACCGTGCATCCCGCAAAGATTGGGAGAAGGCTTACACCGAAGGCTTAAAGCTCTTGGGTTTGCACATGGAGGAGCGTACCGAGCCTTGGGACGGGGCCTGCGGAGTGTTCCACCCTATGATTACGGAAGCTGTTGTACGCTTCCAAGCCGAGATGATAACCGAGACATTCCCAGCCCAAGGGCCTGTGCTCAGTAAGATCATTGGTAAAGAAACCCCAGAGACACGCGAGATATCCATCAACGTCCAAGACGACATGAACCATGAGTTAACGGACGTGATGAAAGAGTACCGAGCCGAGCATGAGCGGATGCTTTGGTCTTTGCCTGCCACAGGCAGTGCTTTCAAAAAGGTCTATTACGACCCCAACCTTGGGCGCCAAGTAAGTATGTTTGTGCCTGCCGAGGACATCATCCTGCCCTACGGGGCGACGGACATGGACACTTGCCACCGCATTACGCATGTGATGAGGAAGACCAAAAACGATATATTAAAGCTACAAAACGCAGGGTTCTACATAGACTGTGAGTTGCCAGACCCCCCACGGGTGCGTGACGATATCAAGCAAGCCAAAGACCACGAGACGGGCTTTAGTGACTTGAACGATGACCGCTATACCCTATATGAGTGCCACGTTGACTTGGACTTGGATGGATTCCAAGACGTTGATGAAGACGGAACTGAGACTGGCATTGCCCACCCGTATGTTGTGACTCTTATTAGAGGCACAAATACCATTCTCTCAATCAGACGCAATTGGAAGGAAGGCGATGTCCTCAAACTCAAACGACAGCACTTTGTCCACTACCAGTACATCCCCGGCTTCGGCGCCTACGGGTTTGGTCTATTTCATCTCATCGGCGGATTTGCGAAGTCGGCGACAAGTATCATGCGTCAGCTCGTTGACGCAGGAACTCTATCCAATCTACCAGGAGGCCTTAAGTCACGGGGACTACGCATTAAGGGCGATGACACACCAATTGCTCCAGGGGAATTTAGGGACGTCGATGTCGCCTCTGGAAACATAAGGGACTCAATCCTACCGCTCCCATACAAGGAGCCCAGCAATGTGCTGTTGACTTTACTCGGCAACATTGTGGACGAAGGGCGTCGTTTTGCCGCAACGGCAGACATGCAAGTCTCGGACATGAACTCCCAAGCCCCTGTGGGCACAACGCTAGCCCTCCTTGAGCGCCAGCTTAAAGTGTTGACGGCAGTCCAAGCGCGGGTGCACTTTGCTTTAAAGCAAGAGCTAAAACTCATAAAAGACTTGATCCGTGACTACACCGATCCAGACTACACCTACGATCCAGAGTATGGTGGCAAGAAGTCCAAGCAAGAGGACTACGACAAAGTTGACATTATTCCTGTGTCAGACCCCAATGCCGCAACACTATCTCAACGTGTGGTGCAGTACCAAGCGGTTATGCAGATGGCCCAGCAGGCTCCGCAAATCTACGACATGCCTGTGCTCCACAGATCCATGTTGGAAGTTTTGGGTATTAAGAATGCAGACAAGCTGGTTCCGTTGCCTGATGACCAAAAGCCTGTTGATCCTGTGTCTGAGAATCAAGCGGTGCTTAAGGGTAAACCCTTAAAAGCCTTTGAGTACCAAGACCATCAGTCACACATGGCAGTCCACAACTCCATGATTAACGATCCGATGATCATGGCCATGATCGGCCAGAACCCACAGATGCAGGCCATTATGGGCGCGCTACAGGCACATATTGCCGAGCACGTCGGGTTTATGTACAGAAATATGGTGGCTCAACAGTTGGGTATGGCGTTGCCTCCAGAGGACGAGAAGTTGCCCCCAGAAATGGAAAAAGCATTGTCCACTCTCATGGCACAAGCGGCCAACCAAGTCATGCAACAAGGCCAAGCCGCCGCGGCTCAACAACAAGCCAAGCAACAACAGCAAGACCCATTGGTACAAATGCAACAAGCTCAGTTGCAACTACAGCAACAAGAAGTGCAGATCAAAGGGCAAAAAGCCCAAAGCGATGCGCAAATTGCACAGGCCAAGCTACAAATTGAACAGCAAAAGGTCAACAATGCAAAAGAAATTGATGCCATGAAAGTGGGAATTGATTCTGCCAAACACCAAGCACAGTTGGCACAGCAAGCAAAACAAGCAAGTATAAATACGCTCACAGACATTGGCAAACACAAAGCAGAATTGGAAATGCAAAAACGGCAAGCCGCACTTCAACATATTCAACAATTCAAACGGGACGAAAAACCACCAAAGGAACCTAAAGCATGATCGACCAATTCGCACGCGTATTGCGCGACAAATTACGCCACGACATGAACAACTACGCCGATGACTTGGCGGGTGGTGTCTGTCGCAACTTTGAAGAATACCAAAAACTCTGCGGGCTTATTTCGGGTCTGGCCATTGCAGAGCGCTACCTCCTAGACCTGCTAAAAGAAAGTGAAGAAGACGATGAGTGATTTGATTTTGCCTCCCGGCGTTGACATGCCGCCACCGATCCAACCCGTGGAAACCCCACCCGAGGATGCAACGGCCGAAGAAAAAGCAACAGCCCTACCCGATCCAAGCGGGTATCACATCCTCTGTGGTGTGCCGGATATCTCTGACAAGATCGACGGAACTGAGTTGGAGTTGTATCGCCCATCCCAGTATGCGGCGCAAGAACAACACGCAACGACTGTTTTGTTTGTGCTGAAGTTGGGCCCAGCGGCTTATACCGATGCAAGCAAAACCCCAGGAGGCCCTTGGTGTAAACCCGGAGACTTCGTGCTCACTCGCACGTACGCAGGTACGCGCGTAAAGATTTTTGGTAAAGAGTTTCGTATCATCAACGACGACCAAGTTGATGCTGTTGTGCAAGACCCTCGTGGAATAACCCGAGCTTAAGGAGTAATAAATGGCCAATGAACCATACAAGTTCCCTGATGAAATAGGCGGTGAACAAACAATTGACATCAAGGACAACACGCCTGAGATTGAGATTGAAGTCATAGACGATACACCCATCCAAGACCGAGGCCGCGTTGCTTTGAGTCGTGAAGTGGAAGACCCCACGGACGACGAGATTGAGACGTACTCGGATAAAGTCAAGCACCGGATCAAGGAGTTGACCCATGCTAGGCACGATGAGCGTCGTTCTAAAGAAACCGTCATGCGGGAGAAACAAGAACTTGAGCGCCTTGCACAGCATCTCATAGAAGAGAATAAAAGTCTTAAAAAGAGCGTTAACGTCGGTCAGGAAGCTTTCGTCCATTCCTCCAAGGAAAAGGCAGAGGCAGACATTGCGATGGCTCGCCGCCAGTATAAAGAAGCTCAAGAGGCGTTTGACACTGACGCTATCATTGCGGCGCAAGAAGCACTGACGGAAGCCAAGTGGAATCTTGAAAAAGTAAAAAATTATCGCGTTACCCCTTTACAAGAGGAACGTAATGAGGTACAAATACAACCTAGACAAGCTCAAACTGTTCAACCAGACGAAAAGTCACTGCGCTGGCAGGCAAAAAACCAGTGGTTTGGATCGAACGGATTTGAAGAAGTTACCAGCTTTTCACTAGGGCTGCATCAAAAATTAGTGAACTCGGGGGTTGACCCTCGCTCTGATGAATATTACGAGCAAATAGATGCTCGCGTTCGTTCTACGTTCCCAGAAATGTTTGGAGGCGGAGAACAAAAAAGGTCTGAGGCCAGACGGCCTTCCAATGTTGTTGCGCCTGCGTCGCGTTCAACGACCGCAGGAAAAGTCAAACTCACAACAACTCAAGTCGAGTTGGCAAAAAAGTTTGGATTAACACCACAACAATACGCTATGCAAGTAGCAAAACTGGAGGCTCAACAAAATGGCTGATAACAGAACACCCCGTGACGTAGTAACACGCGAAAAATCTGCTCGTGCGATATATAAACCCGCGAGTGCTTTACCCGATCCCACGCCCCAACCCGGTGTTGAGTTTCGTTATGTCATGACACACATTTTAGGTAAAGCGGATCACACCAGAATGTCTCGTATGAGACGTGACGGGTGGGAACCAGTCAAGGCGGCAGATCACCCTGAGCTTATGATTGAGGCTAGTGAAAGTGGAAACGTAGAAATTGGTGGGTTGATACTCTGTAAAAACTCTACTGAAAACGTACGTGCATACACGGACTACTATGCCAAACAAGCACAAGATCAGATGGATTCTGTTGACAACAGCTTCATGAAAGACAGTGATCCAAGGATGCGTAAGTTTGCAGAGCGTAGCTCTACAGTCTCTCGCGGATTTGGTGCAGGTTCAAAGTAAACTTAATCAGGAGTCCTTAAATGGCATATCCCATTATTCCCGCTCCATACGGGTTTAAAGCGGTCAGTGAGTTCGGCGGTCTACCCTACGCAGGGTCAACCCGCATGTACCCCATTGCTACTGCTTATGGCACATCGTTGTTCAATGGCGACATTGTTCAACTCTCTGGTGGTACTATTGTTACCACTACCATGTCTGCCGCATCGTCGCCTGCTACTCCAGTAGCGGGTACTTTGGGCATTTTTGTTGGTGCAGAGTACACAAACTCATCCAGTCAGATCGTTCGCGGTCAGTACTGGCCCGCAAGCACATCGTCTAACTATGCCGTTGGCTACGTTATTGATGATCCCCGCACTGTGTTTAAAGCCGCCGTGGTTGCTCAAGGTACTTCCTTGTCCAATACAGCGTCTACCATTGGCTATGTCAATCAAACTTTTGTTGGTACTAATATGTATGCCGTTACTGGCACTGCAGGTAATACCACAACTGGTGATTCAGCTATGGCCGTGTCTGGCGCAGTTGTTAGTTCTGGTACTTCTGGTAACACACGCATTGCAACATTGTTGCCTTTCCGTGTAGTTAGCTTGGTGCAAGATACTGCCGTCTCTGTTTCTGCTACTGCTTCTACCTCTGGTTCAAGCACAACTGTGACATTGACTGCGGCCAATACTGCGATCCAGCCCGGAATGCAGTTGATTTGTTCAACAGGCACAGGTTCAGCTCAAGGTAACTATATTTCTGTAGTGACTGTAAGTGGAACTACGGTAACTGTGAATTCCGCTGTCACTTTGGCATCTGGTTCACAAGTTTCTTTTGTTGGTTATCCTGAAGTTTTAGTCGTATGGAATGCAACATTCCAAGGTATGACTAACACTGCTGGCGTTTAATTAAGGAGCACTTAAATGGCTATTTCACGCGCACAACTGCTTAAAGAGTTGCTCCCTGGCTTGAACGCTTTGTTCGGTCTAGAGTATGCCCGCTACGGCGAAGAGCACAAAGAGATCTACGAAACTGAGAAATCAGAGCGTAGCTTTGAAGAGGAAACAAAACTGTCAGGCTTCTCAGCCGCACCAGTCAAGGCCGAGGGTACAGCCCTTAGTTATGACAATGCGCAGGAAGCTTTCACAGCACGTTACAACCACGAGACCATTGCTTTGGGTTTCTCAATCACTGAAGAGGCGATTGAGGATAACTTGTACGACAGCTTGTCTGCTCGCTACACCAAAGGTTTGGCCCGTGCGATGGCTTATACCAAGCAGGTTAAAGCCGCTAACGTGTTGAACAACGCCTACAACGCCGCTTATCCCGGTGGTGATGGCGTGTCTTTGTTGAACTCTGCTCACCCCTTGGTGAACGGTGGTACAAACGCCAACACTCCTACCACAGCCGCTGACTTGAACGAGACTTCTCTTGAGAATGCCGTCATTCAAATCGCCGCTTGGACAGACGAGCGTGGTCTTTTGATCGCCGCTAGACCCAAGAAATTGATTGTCCCACCAGCTCTAATGTTCGTTGCAACCCGTTTGCTCGAAACAGAATTGCGCGTTGGTACAAACAACAACGACATCAACGCCATCAAAAACAACGGCGCTGTTCCAGAGGGTTACACAGTTAACCACTTCTTGACAGCTACCAATGCTTGGTTCCTAACCACTGACGTGCCAAATGGCTTGAAGCATTTCGAGCGTACACCTTTGGCAAACTCAATGGATGGTGATTTCGACACTGGGAACGTGCGTTACAAGTCCCGCGAGCGTTATTCGTTCGGCTGGTCTGATCCATTGGGAATCTACGGTTCCTATTAAAATCAAGCACTTAGCTAGATTTCAAGGGCCCTTCGGGGCCTTTTTTATTTTGTTTGACACCACAATATAAATCCAGTATATTACCTGTAACTAAGTCACAGGAGCATTAAATGGATTACCCAAGCACAAGAAAAGAAGCCCAACATACGGGTGCAATGTATTACTTTACAGGGCTACCTTGCAAATATGGGCATATAGCCCCACGCAAAACCAAAGGTGCATGTATTGAATGCCTAAAGGTAGAGTGGACTAAAAGTAATGAATCTCGTGCAGAATACTTTAAACAATACAACCATAGAGAAGAGGTCAAAGACCGCAAAAACGAGTGGTATGTTAATAACCGTGAGACCGTAATAAATAATGCGGCTACCCGCCCCGCGCACGTACTACGCGAGTATCGAAACACGTGGAAATCGAATAACAAAACCCAAGTACGTGCGGATACAAAAGCTCGTCGTCGTAAGCACCGAGAAGCCACACCCCCGTGGCTGACACGTAAACAAAAGTCGGAAATACGCCAGCTTTATCAAATAGCCATAACTATGTCTAAAACTACGGGGGAGCAATATGTAGTTGATCATATAGTCCCACTACGCGGAAACGATGTATGCGGCTTGCACGTGCCTTGGAATCTCCGTGTAATTACTCAAGAGGAAAATTTAAAAAAGTCCAATAAACTTCTTGACACGCCCAAAGAATAGTGTATATTCAAGTTTGTCTGGGACTTTTTCTCTTGTTGCCACTGGCCCAGCAGACGATGCAACGATTAACAAGAGTTCTTTTGCATAAGGAAATATCATGGGACGCAGTACCTTTGAAGGCCCAATTCTGGCCGCGACACAACGATTTGGCTCACAGCGTAATGCTGGAACTGTTGAATTAGTTCAAAACGCATTTTTAGATTTTTCAGTTACAACTCCAGGAACTACCAACTATGGTGGCGCATCTGGTACGTTTGTAAGCTCAAACAACATCCCCAATAATACTGGCACAATTTGGACTCCACAGTCTGGCGTGTACAGCACAAGTGGCCCAACAGTAGCTTCGGCTCCTACGGCGGATACAAGCGGTACTAACTATCGCGGTGCAGTATTTTTGATCCCTTACAACTCAAACATCATTGATGTGATTGTGGATCAAGGTACAACACCTACTGATGGAACCAATGCTGTTACATCGACACAAACTTACATTTCCAACAACTTTGCCACATCTGCTGGTGTGTATGCAACGATGGCGGCCATTACGGCCGCAGGTCGTACCAATGCTACTTACACAGCCGCACAGTTGGATAACGCTTGTGGTACTTTGCAAGACGTTCAAAACATTCAGCCCGGTCAACAACCCACTTGGTTCTCGCAAGTTGTGGTGACTTTGAAGATGACTGTGGCGAGTTTGACGTCTGTTACCGCAGGTCAGTTTAATATCACTATCAGATATACACAGGCTGACTTAAACATCGGCAACTCAACAACTTACCCCTACGGTAACTTTGACTGATCTTCTGGGGGCTTCGGCCCCCGTCTTTAATCAAGGAGATTAATCATGGCAGTACAAAGTTCCAATGGAATACCCGGAAGAAATGACGGAAACAATTCCATTTCTCGTCAAGCAAAATACGAACCTTTTGATCTACAGGTAACTCGCGGTCAAATTGCTGGCCACACGCCTTTAAACATATTTGGTTATGGTACAACTGGCACAACGGCTGGTTTGTTTGTGACAATGTGGGAGAACTCTCCTACAACCAATTATGTGTTTTTGACCAACCCTGCTCAGCTATATTTGGCCAGTACTGTAGGTGCAGGAGATTCTGGGGCATTGATTGTAATCAATGGTTTGGACTCTAACTACAACCCTATTTCTGAAGTTCTTGCATTAGGTGGAACCGCTGGCACAGGAGTGATAACCGCCAAAACATATTGGCGCATCAACAACATTTCTGTTTCTTTAGCCACTACAGTTCAGCCAACAGGCACAATTACCCTGCAAAACCAAGCTGCAACATCTGGTGCTGTTGAGTATGCACAGATCAATACTACAACATTCAATGGTAGTACTGTGAGTTTGGGTACTTCACAGATGGCGGTGTACACAGTTCCAGCAAACAATACTTTGCAATTGACAAGGTTCACTGCAAACAGTTCATTTACAGGTAATACTGCAAACTACTGTACATACAGGGCTGTAGCGCAGTATCCATCTATATTGAATTCATCTGCGACATTGGTCAAACGTGTTGTTTTGAGTACGCCGTTTGTTCAACAGTACAACATACAACGTACCTTCCCTTTTGCATATCCAGCAGGAGTAGACATTCAATGGCAGATTGCACCCAGTGCTACTACGGCGTGTACTGTAGGGATTAACATTGGTGGCGTACTAATTGCGGATTCATAATCATGGCAACACCTGCATGGCAACGCAAGGAAGGGAAGAATCCGAACGGCGGGCTAAACGCCAAGGGTCGGGCATCCGCAAAGAAGGAGGGGATGAATTTAAAAGCTCCCCAACCCGAGGGCGGATCACGCAGGAATTCCTTTTGCGCCAGAATGGGTGGAGCCAAGAAGAAGTTAACCTCCCCAGAAGTTGCCAAAGACCCCAACAGCAGGATTAACAAAAGCCTACGGGCTTGGAATTGTGCTGATGGGTGTGCAATCCGTGGACATACAAAAGGTAGGGTAGTGTGATGCCTAGTACTAGCGCAAAACAACACAAATTTATGGAAGCAATTGCCCATAACAAGGCGTTTGCAAAGAAGGTAGGTGTTCCACAATCGGTGGGGCAGGATTTTAGCAACGCCGATAAAGGCAAAACTTTTAAAGAAGGTGGATCTATGAAGAACGAAATGCACGAACATCATATGCACATGGCGCATCATCACCTACAAGAGGCGATGAAGCATGGTGGTCATGTTAAGAAAATGGCTTCTGGCGGCATGACTACGGGTATGCACGGCGATGATGAGAAAAAAGGCTTGACAACAGCCAAAATGGCCAGAGTCAAAGAAGGCGGCAACAAAGCCCACGGCGAACATAAAGTTCAAGAACGCGGCCACACACGCGCTATGGAGCCCAAAATGAAGGGCAACACCATTGGTAATGGCCCGTTGGTTAATGTTAAAGGCCCTGCTATGAAACGCGGCGGCAAAACCCATCACAAAAAGTGAGATCAACATGAAACACCATCATCCAGAACATCACGAGCACGTTCATCCTGCCGGACACGAGCATCCCCATGAGCACAAACACCATGTGCACCACATGAAGGAGCATCACGCAGGTGGGCATACGCACCACTCAGAGCACTACAAAGAGCACGCGGCAGGGCACAAGTTGCACCACCACGAGATTGAGCATTTGCACAAGCACCAAAAACACCACTAGGAGCACACCATGCCTATGATGCCAATGGCTAGACCAATGACACGCCCAATGGGCGCACGTATGCCTGTTGCCCCCATGATGGCGGCGGCTCGTCCGGGCGGTATGAAAAAAGGTGGATCCGCGCATAATCGTGCTGATGGGTGCGCTGAACGCGGTCATACCAAAGGTACGATTGTGATGTGTGGCGGCGGGATGCACAAAAAATGATGGCCAGCCGCGGTATGGGTGATATCAACCCATCCAAAATGCCCGGCAGAAAGACGATACATCGCAAGGACAATCCAAACGATGTATCAGTCTATAAAAAAGGCGGCGAAGTCTGGGATAAGCCAAGACCAAAAGGTTTAGGCAAACCCAAGAAACTAACGCCATCCAAAAAAGCCGCAGCTAAAGCTATGGCTAAAAAGGCAGGTCGGCCATATCCAAATTTGGTTGACAACGTGAGAGCGGCTAAATAATGGCACAAACATCTGGTGTAGCGGCGTTCAATCTACAGCTTCCCGAGTTGGTCGAGGAGGCTTTTGAGCGTTGTGGGGGTGAATCCCGCACCGGATATGACGTTAAAACCGCGCGTCGGTCAATGAATTTGCTCTTTGCAGACTGGGCAAATCGCGGCATTAACATGTGGACGTTTGAGCAAGACGTTATTACTTTGGCGCAAGGTCAGCCCACCTATGTAATCCCAGACGATACCGTGGATTTGCTTGAGCACGTTATCAGAACCCAGCAAAACATACCCAACAACCAAGCTGATTTAACCATTACGCGCATCAGTGTGTCTACTTATGCGACGATCCCTAACAAGTTGATCCAAGGACGCCCCATTCAGTTGTGGATTCAGCGTCTAACAGCCAATACGCAACCCACGGGCGTGACCGTTTTAAATGCTGTGGGTACAACAGATACCACGATTGCCGTCAGCACATTGGCGGGTTTACCCAATGCGGGTTGGATTACGCTTGATAATGAACTCATTGGGTACAACGAGCTCCAAGTCGCGGCCAACGGCAACCCAGCTTACATCTTAAATTGCACCAGAGGGCAGGGAAACACTACTGCGGCCACCCATAGCGCTGGAATTGCAGTACTTTTGACCCAGAAAAACAGCGTAACGGTGTGGCCTACACCTGACGGATCTACCACTTGGCAATTGGTCTACTGGCGTATGCGTAGAGTGCAAGATGCTGGGGGTGGAACCAACATTCCAGACGTGCCTTTTAGGTTTATACCTGCTCTGGTGGCGGGTTTGTCCTATTACATGGCGTTAAAAGTGCCAGGTGCGCTTGAAAGATTGCAAGTTTTGAAGGCTCAGTACGACGAAGCGTGGGAATTGGCTGCGGCTGAAGACCATGAGAAGGCGGCAGTGCGTTTTGTACCCCGTAGAATGTACATTGGGGGAGGTTATTCATAATGGAAAATAACGCTGGCGTTTACACAATTCAAAACACAATTTCTGGGAAAAAATATATTGGGTCAGCTCGTTTAATTCGACGGCGTTTTTCGCAACATCGCACAGCTCTTCGCGGGAAATACCATCAGAATAAACATTTACAAGCTGCGTGGGATTTGTATGGGGAATCTGCATTTTCTTTTAAAGTAACAGTTGTTTGTAAACCTGAAGATATGCAATATTACGAACAACGGTTGTTAGATGGATTAAAACCTGAATACAACCAATCAACAAGCGCATATTCTGGCATTCCTATTAATGGAACTTGCTCTAAGGAACATAAAAATAAAGTTGGTATTGCGTCTTCTATTTTGTGGACGCAACCCGAGTATCGTACAAAAGTTACTGCTGCAATTAAACAAGCAATGACCCCTACAGAAAAAAATAAACGTTCTGTACGCGCAAGTATTCTTTGGGCAAATGATATTTACAGGGAAAATGCAATTAAGGCCCGCAAAGGGAAAGCATATAATGTAGGCTACAAATGCACGCCTGAACAAATACTAAATCGCCAACGTGCTGCGCGCATATCAAACATGAAACGCAACTATGGAACAGAATGGGTAACAGAATACGTTAAACGTTACCCAGAATTTGCTGGAGACGTTAATGGGAAATAGATTTTCGTCTGGTAAAAATAGCATAAGCGAGTGTGATCGGTGTGGTTTTCAATTTAAGCTGACTGAACTCAAAAAAGAGATCATCAAGACCAAGGTTTATGACCTAAAAGTCTGCCCAGCTTGTTGGGATCCAGATCAGCCTCAGTTGCAATTGGGTATGTACCCTGTGGATGACCCTCAAGGCGTGCGTGATCCGCGTCCTGACACCACCTACTACGCTTCTGGCACGACAGCCACAGGCAGTATTGGAGAAGGTAGCCGAGTATTTCAGTGGGGTTGGAACCCTGTGGGTGGTGCTAGTCAATTTGATGTTCCTTTGACTCAAAATGATTTGCTTCTACAGGTACAAATTGGTACAGTTACGATAGTCACAACGTAGGAGTTTAGAATGAAACACGACGACATTAAAGAAGACAAAAAGCTCATTAAAAAGGCTTTTTCGATGCATGATAAGCAAGAGCACCCCGGGAAGAAAACCAACTTGTCCAAGTTGAAAAAGGGTGGCCCAACAGGTATGGATATGCGTTCGCATGGACGCAATGTAGCCCGTGCCAAGAACCAAAGAGGTGGTTAAATGAACAAAGGCAAAACAAACGGCCCTGCATCTGAGTATGCAAAACCACACACCATGACAGGCAAACCCGTACATGGGGACGCGGGTGTTGAATACATGACTGATCCCAATAGCATGATGGCTATTGAGTCAACTCCAGGCGGTATGCCTGCGCGTCGTGTGAGCATGGGCAATCCTGCAAGAAATGATGTTAAAGAATCGGGCATCAAGATTCGTGGTACAGGCGCGGCAATTAAAGGCGTGATGGCCAGAGGCCCAATGGCATGAACTACACTCAGCTTAAACAACTGATTCAGGACTATACGCAAAACTACGAAACTACTTTCGTGGCGGATATTCCTACGTTTGTTGAACAAGCTGAGCAACGGATTTTTAACTCAATCCAGTTCCCGTCCTTGCGTAAAAATGTGGTAGGGTCAATTACGCCATACAATCAATATTTGGCGCTCCCTTCTGACTTTTTGGCTCCGTACTCACTGGCTATTTATGAAAATGCTTCTACAACAGCCACAGGTACTTCAGGCGCTTATACCATCACGGTTGGATCCAGCTCAAATATTATCCCGGGACAGATTGCTTCTGGGACAGGTATTGCGCCAGGAGCCCTTGTTGTTAGCCTTAATGGACTTGTTGTTACTTTAAATTTACCAAATACGGCCACAGTCTCTGGCACAATAACATTCCAAGGCAACTATTCATTTTTACTCAACAAAGACGTTAACTTCATTCGTGAAGTCTACGGCAACCCCATTGCTTACGGCACGCCACAATACTACGCATTGTTTGGCCCAACAGTTGTATCAAGTGTGATAACGACCAATTTGTCTGTAATTATGGGGCCAACACCTGACACCAATTACTATTCCGAGCTCCACTATTACTACTATCCCGTGTCCATTTCACAAACGGCAGATGGCACAAGTTGGCTTGGAAACAATTTTGATACCGTGCTTTTGTACGGCTCTTTGGTTGAGGCTTACACCTTCATGAAGGGTGAGCAAGACATGATGGGTTTGTATAACCAGAAGTATGTTGAAGCACTTGCCTTGGCCAAACGTCTTGGAGATGGGATGGAAAGACAGGATGCGTACCGCACTCCACAATTTAGGCAGGCAGTTACATGAGCATAGTCCAAACTGCTACGACCAGCTTCAGAGTTCAAATAGCTCAAGGTTTACACAACTTTGGGCCCACCAACCCCAACACGTTCAAAATTGCATTATTTACGTCAGTGGCCACGTTGAATGCGACCACAACGCAGTACTCTACCCAACTTGTTGGGGAAGTAGTCGGAACAGGTTATACGCAAGGCGGACAGATTTTGACAATTAATCAAACTCCAACGTCTGGTTCTACAGGTGGCACAGTGGCCTATTGGTCTTTTGCAAATGCAGTGTGGAACCCAGCGGCGTTTACAGCGCGTGGTGCTTTGATCTACAATTCAAGTCAGAATAATGCTTCAGTTTTTCTATTGGATTTTGGCGCAGATAAAACTTGTGCTAACTCGTTCACAGTCACAATGCCTGCCATAAACAGCACTAATGCAATAATGAGGATCGTATGATTATCACAACCACCAAAGGCGACATGGATACTTCATTGTTGGAGCATAGACCAGGCTCTTTAGACAATGACGTTGAGTACACAACATGGGATGAGTATTACCTTGATGGTGAGTTGGTTCACCGTTCTGCTCATGTAACTTTAAAAAAGATGCCAACTTTTGCATCTGCTGAAACAGCTTCACTATAAGGACTTATCATGGCAAATACCCAGAGTATGTGTACTTCTTTCATGGGCCAGCTTTTAAACGGCGGGCATCAGTTTGGGACAATTACATTGGTCAGTCGAGGTAGCTTAACTGCTCCTACGGTAGACACCTTTAAGGCGGCGTTGTATTTTACAACTGCTTCATTGGGTGCAGGTACTACAGCTTACGCCACATCAGGGGAGGTAACCAATACCTCTGGCACGGGGTATACGGCGGGGGGCACGACAATTACAAATGCAAATCCACCTACAGCAACCAACTCATCGACAACAGCGGGCGTGGCTTATTGGACTCCTTCTGCAAGCTTTTCATGGACAGCTTTGACGGTAACCACAGCTTTTGATTCAGTATTGGTGTACAACTCCACTCAAGGTGGTACGGCAGTCAGCGTTCACACCTTTGGTTCACAGACCATTACGGCAGGTACGTTTACACTGACAATGCCTTCAAACTCGACATCATCTGCACTACTGCGGTTGTCAACAACATAATGTATGGCATTAACATGGGGCTATGGCACTTGGGGTAGTGGAGCTTGGGGTGGTACTCTACCGCTCACAGGAGATCCAGCCTCGGGTAATGTAGGAACAGTTGGCCCCAATATCACCATCGCTTTAACGGGCGTAGGTGGTGTAGGAAATGTAGGGACAGTCGTAGCGCAAGATTCTGATGCAGATACAGGGGTATTTGCCACAGGCAGTGTAGGGACAGTAGGGCCAAACATTACCAAGGCGCTGACAGGGGTTGGCGGTAGTGGGGCGGTAGGATCGGTTAGTTTCAGTGTATCGGTGAGCTTGACTGGGGATACGGCATCTGGGTATGCTGGAACGCTCATAGCCACAAATGCACAGGCGCTGACAGGGGTTTTAGGTAGCGGGACGGTGGGTTCTGTAGCTCCTGCCAAGAGCTTTGGCCTGACGGGGGATAATGCTTCAGGTGCAGTGGGTACGGTGGCTCCCAGCAGTTCCACGGGATTGACTGGCACAAGTGCCACAGGCGCAGTCGGATCGGTTTTAGCGGCATTGAGGGGCGTGACTACCGTAGGGAATGTCGGGTCAGTGGGGCCAAACATCACGATAGCTCTGACGGGTGTTGGAGCAAGTGGCTTGGTTGGTTCTGTGACGATGGGAACAAGGACGGCTCAGTTGACGGGGGTGAACGCATCAGGTCAAGTGGGCAATATGTTTGCGGTTTATTGGAGTTTAATTGATGACAGCCAGAACCCTTCATGGCAGAATATCGGGGATGCACAGACTCCCAATTGGTCAACAATTGACGACAGTGAAACGCCAAATTGGACAGTGATTTCAACAGGATAAAACATGACAGTTACTAATACATCACTACTAGGTTTAGCTCTACCCACTACTGGAACAGAGTCTGGTGTTTGGGGCGATGATGTCAACAATGGCTTGACGATCCTCATTGATGTATCCGTAGCGGGTACAAACAACATCACGCAAGACTCGGATATCACGCTTGCGGTTAGCAACGGCAATAACTCATCGAGCTTTACATCCACAGCGACCAACTCGGCTGTAGCCCAGTACTACGTCTTGAACTGCTCTGGCGCACGGACAGCTTTGAGAAACATCATTGTTCCCACAACAAGTAAGACATACGTTGTTACCAACGGAACCACTGGCGGGTTTGGTATCACAGTAAAGAAATCGGGTGGGACAGGTGTGACTGTGGCGGCTGGCGAGACAGCGATAGTGTTTTATAACACCGTGACTGGGGATGTGGCAAAGGTAACGTCAACAGTCAACGTATCTTCATTCAGCGCAGGAACGACTGGCCTTACCCCAAGCACCGCAACCACTGGCGCAGTGACGCTTGCAGGCACTTTGGTGGTTGGTAACGGCGGCACAGGCCAGACAACTTTGGCTACAGGATCCCTTGGATATGGTCAAGGAACAAGCGCACATGCCGCTTTGGCAATTGGTACGGCAGGACAGATTCTGACGGTCAACAGCGGCGCTACCGCTCCTCAGTGGACAACGCTAACTGATGTGGCTGTTACAACCTTCAGTGCAGGCACTACGGGGCTTACACCCAGTACAGCAACATCTGGCGCAGTAACTTTGGCTGGCACATTGGCGACCACCAACGGCGGCACAGGACTGACATCATTTACAGCAAACGGTGTAGTGTATGCGTCTAGTACATCTGCTTTGGCTACTGGGTCAGGAATTACTTATAACGGCACTACATTTAGCACGACCAATGATGCGTCTATTAACGGTCTTACAGTAGGCCGTGGTGCAAGTGCTGTATCTACTAATACTGCGGTGGGTGCTAGTGCTTTGGCGGCTAATACGAGTGGCGCGTACAACACTGCGATTGGCTATCAGGCAGGGCAACTTAACACCACTGGAACTGGAAACTTGTTTGCAGGTATTCAGGCTGGCGTATCAAATACAACAGGTAATTACAACTCGTTTGTTGGTGGTTTTGACGCAAGTGGTAATCCTGCTGGCTTGTCTAACACCACAGGTGCAAGTAACGTAGCGGTGGGCGGTGGCGCACTTAAATCCAACACCACAGCATCTAACAACACTGCTGTAGGTTATCAGGCGGGGTATAGTAATACTACTGGCCTATATGTTACGGCTGTAGGTTCTCAGGCTTTATATAGCCATCAATCGCAAGGATATGTAACGGCTGTTGGCTATAGGGCTGGGTACTCCTATGTTGGTGGGTCTGAAAACAATGGCTCATCTTTCTTTGGTTTTTCCGCTGGAAGATTGGTTACAAGTGGGACTGACAATACTTTAATTGGCGCACAAGCAGGTGAAAGCACAACCACTGGAACTAACAATGTTGCTTTAGGCACTGCCGCTCTTGTTGCAAACACAACTGGCGGTTCAAATGTAGCTGTTGGCCTTAAGGCTCTCCAATCCAACACCACCGCATCTAACAACACTGCTGTTGGGTATCAGGCGGGGTATACAAACACAACAGGCACAGGATTAACTGTTTTAGGTTATCAGGCCCTCTACGCCAACACCACGGCAAATAACAACACGGCAGTTGGCTATCAGGCTTTATATAACTCAAACAGAACTGCAGATACAACTGGTGAAAATACAGCAATAGGACAACAAGCTGGTTACGAACTAACCACAGGACAAAAGAATACTCACTTAGGACGTTACGCTGGTAATCAACTAACAACTGGTTCAACTTCTACTTATGTTGGTGCTTATACAGCGGCATCTTCGGGCAGTGTTACAAATGAAGTTGTTGTTGGTGCAAATCTTACTGGTAAAGGCGCAAATACTGCATTTATTGGCGGCACATCAGGTGCATACAATGGCGCAAATTCTGTTAACTGGTCAATCACTTCTGACATTCGTATTAAAAAGAATGTTGCGTCTTTAGAGTCTGGTCTTGCTGTTGTCCAAGCTTTGCGCCCCGTAGAGTTTGATTACATTGAAAATGACAAGCACGACATTGGCTTTATTGCCCAAGAATACCAAACTGTTTTGCCAGCGCAAGTAGCAGAAGGCGCAGATGGTATGTTGTCGTTAAACCAAAACCTTGTGCCTTATCTTGTCAAGGCTATCCAAGAACTCAAAGCTGAGTTTGAAGCATACAAATCAACCCATCCTTAAGGACTAACATGACCACTTTTACAACTCGCATCACAGCAATGTACACCCTGCAACAGCCTGACCCCAACTATGTGGTCAATGTGTTGTGGGAAGTCACTGGCGTAGATGGCACTAACACCGCCTCAATCGGTGGCAACACTCAGTTCAACTCTGCTGACCAAGTAGGCCCAGTGATTCCTTATGCTAGTTTGACAGAGGCGGTTGTCCTTTCGTGGATTCCTGAGTCAGCTATTGCAAGCGCACAGCAATGTGTACAGGGACAACTGGATTCAATGGCAAACCCGCCCGTATCGCCGCAAAATACGCCTTTGCCTTGGGGTGCATAATGGAAAAGATTACTCTATCAACCACACTCGTTAACAACATCATGGCTTACCTTGGAACCCGTCCGTTTCAAGAAGTATTTCAGTTGATTCAAGAAGTGCAAAAAGAAGCACAGGCACAACAACCTACTCCTGAGACACCCAATGTCTGATACTGACAAAGACTTAGCTGTCCACGTTGCTGTATGCGATGAGCGTTACAGGAACATTGAAGCATCATTGAAAAGCGGAGAAAGGCGCATGACCAAGATCGAGTATTTGATCTACGCCGTGATGGCATTGGTCATGTTTGGCCCGGGAGTTGCGGCGCAGTTTTTCCACAAGTTCTTTGGAATCTAATGGATCCGATCACCATCTTTGCGGCGTGTAAGGCGGCTCACGCAGGGATTCGTGAGTGCATTGATCTCTACCAAGATTTCAAGAAAGACGGAAAAGACGTAGGAGATATCGTAGGGGATATTGGTAAGAACTTGGGTGCATTTTTTACTCACCAAGAGTCGTTCAAAGAAGCTGAAAAAGAAGCGAAGAAGAACCCATTGCCCAAGAATGTCAGCATCAATGAGGAGGCAATGAACCGAATCTTGCGCCAACAACAGATTGAGCAGATGGAGACTGATCTTCGTGAGATGATTATTTATCAGGTAGGAATGCCGGGTCTTTGGTCAAAATTCACGGAAATGCGTGAGATTGTTAAAAAAGAGCGTGAAAAAGTCGAGCGTGAACAAAAAAAGCCACTGAGCTTGTCGCCCTCAAAAGGCGTCAGTTCATTAATAAATGGGAACTCCGAGCCTCGATCATGGCAGGAATCCTTGCTCTTTTCCTCACGTTTGCCGCGCTTATGTACGCCATACACATAGACTACCAGAATTCAAAGGAGCATAAGAATGGATTGGCTTAAATCGCTCGCACCTACTCTGGCCACGGCACTTGGTGGCCCACTTGCGGGTATGGCAGTTGAAGCTATATCCAAAGCTATTGGGGTTGACCCTAGTGAAGTACAGAATACGATTAACTCAGGCAAGATGACTGCCGACCAGATTGCGTCCCTACAAACCGCAGAGATTGCCTTAAAAGCTCGGGCGCAAGAGATGGGTCTTGACTTCGAGAAGTTGGCCGTAGCAGACCGAGCAAGCGCCCGTCAGATGCAGATCAGCACCAATAGCTTTGTTCCTCCTGCGTTGTCCATCATGATTGTGGTGGCATGGTCAGCAGTGCAGTATTTCCTATTGACGCACGTTATTGATCCCTCTATGCGTGAGCTGATTGCCCGTGTATTGGGTACTTTAGATGGTGCTTTGATGCTAGTCCTATCGTTCTACTTTGGATCATCTTCAGGATCACAAGCCAAAGACACGATGCTCCACAACTCGACACCGACATGACTACACTACTAAGTGCCCATTTTTCGCTTGAAGAGCTTACAATCACAGATCACAGGGAGTACTCCAATGAACCTAACGAATCTGAAAGACAAAATCTCGTCCGTCTCGCAAACTTTCTTGAACAAGTTAAGTTCGTGCTGGGCGGCGTGCCGATCATGGTTAACTCGGCCTATAGATCCGCCGAAGTAAATGCGGCCGTAGGGTCAAAAGAAACCTCACAACACAGGCTGGGATGCGCGGCTGACCTCCGAGTACCTGGGATGACCCCAGACCAAGTAGTCCAAGCCGTCATTGGCTCACAGTTAGAATTTGACCAATGTATAAGAGAGTTCGACAGGTGGACGCACATCTCAGTGCCAAACCATGAGGGCGAAAAGCCTAGACGTCAGGCTCTTATTATTGACCGCACAGGCACAAGGAAGTATGCTTAGATCATGCCATTTTCAAAAATCATCTTTAAACCCGGCGTTAACCGCGAAAACACTCGGTACACAAACGAGGGTGGATGGTATGAGTCCGACAAAGTAAGGTTTCGCCAAGGCAGTCCTGAGAAAATCGGTGGCTGGACGCAGTATTCTTCGGCTACATTCTTAGGCGTTTGCCGTTCATTGTGGAACTGGATCACGCTTTCAGCTCAGAATATCATCGGTCTTGGTACAAATTTAAAGTACTATTTGACGATTGGTAACCAATATTTCGACATCACGCCTATACGTTCAACGGTTACTTTATCAAACCCATTCACAGCCACCGCAGGTTCTTCTACTATTACAGTAGCCGCAACCTCTCATGGGGCTTTGATCAATGACTTTGTGACTTTCAGCGGTGCAGTCGGCCTGGGAGGCAACATCACGGCAGGCGTGCTAAATCAACAGTACCAGATCACAAGCATACCCAACGCCAATCAATTCACGTTTACCGCCACAGCAACAGCCAATTCAACCGATGCATCAGGCTCACCCGGGGGCGGGAGCGCTGTTGTAGCCGCATACCAAGTCAATACTGGCCCTGCTTTCCAGACGCCATTTAGTGGTTGGGGTGCAGGTACTTGGGGTGGCGGTTCATGGGGTAATGGGCAGGCCGTCAAGAACAATCTTCAGATTTGGAATGCGTATAACTTTGGCCAGAACTTGCTCTTTGGCCCTCGGGGTTCTGGGCTTTATTACTGGACAGCGCCTACTCTAAGCGCCAGGGGTGTGGCACTCAATACCACTGGTGGTACGGTGACCATTACCAATTCTTCGTCTACGGGTGCCCCTGCGCTTATTACATCCACTGTTAATTTACCTAATAACAGTTCAATCCAACTGGGCACTACTGGGGCTTTGCCAACGGGCTTGTCCACCAACACCACTTACTACGTTGTCAACGTCCTTGGAACAGCGTTTAATGTGTCTTTAACTCAAGGCGGCATACCCATATCAACATCAAGCGCTGGATCGGGCACGCAGTCTATTTCGCTGTTGATGGATGTACCGCTCTTCCAAAACTATCTGCAAGTCTCGGATTCGTCTAACTTTGTCATTGTATTTGGTACAAACGACTATGGCTCATCCACGCTAGACCCCATGCTTATTCGTTGGTCTGACCAACAAAGTACAGTAGTTTGGTATCCCGATATTACCAATCAAGCGGGTAGTGTCCGCCTGTCTCACGGCTCGCAAATTGTCACAGCCATTCAAACACGGCAAGAGATTGTGGTGTTTACAGATGCGGCGCTTTATTCTTTGCAGTACCTTGGCCCACCCTATGTTTGGGGCGTGCAACTTCTTAGCGAGAACACAACAATCATTGGGCCAAATGCGGCAGTGCTGGCTTCAGGCGTTATCTATTGGATGGGTATAGACAAGTTCTATATGTACGATGGACGCGCGCAGACACTCAGTTGTGACTTGCGGCGTTTTGTTTTCCAAGACATGAACTACTACCAAAATGAACAGGTGTACTGTTCAACGGTTGAGGGCTTCAATGAAGTCTGGTGGTTCTATGTCTCAGGCACAGGAAACCAGATTAATAGTTACGTTGTGTACAACTATCTTGAAAAAAACTGGTATTACGGCACAATGGCAAGAACGGCTTGGCTTGATACCACGCTTCAAAACAACCCCATTGCAGCAACATACAACGGCTATTTACTGAATCAAGAAGATGGCGTGGACGACAATGAAACAGGAACACCTGCACCTATTGATGCTTATATATCTTCTTCTGAGTTTGATGTTGGGGATGGGGATCACTTTGTATTTATTGATCGCATACTTCCTGACCTCACTTTCTCAGGTTCTACCAGTGGTACTAGCCCAATCACTACAATGACTTTATACGCCTTGACCGATTCTGGCTCGGGAGTTACCCAAACCTACAATAATAACGTGGCATACACGGCGGCGTACAACATTACCGAAGAGTTTACGGGGCAGGTATATACCCGCATACGGGGCCGCCAGATGATTCTCAAGATGGAGTCCAACAAAGTAGGGACGACGTGGCAATTGGGTGCGCCTAGATTCAATATGAGACTGGACGGCAGAAGATGAGTATTCCACTTAACCCCGCTGTCCCCAACATGCCTTTGGCTCCAGAAGAGTACGAGCGCCAGTACACGGATAAACTCACCAACACCCTGCGCCTGTACTTTAACCAGATTAACAGCTCAAATGCTGAAGTTTTGGCTCAAATCTCAACAACCCAAACATTGGTTTGGCTGGGGGTCTAATGGCAAATTACCAAAACACCACCCCCAACTTGTTGGGCCAGACCGCGGCAACAACGGCCTACACAACGATTTACACAGCACCCGCCAATACGCGCACCTATGTCAAACACATTGATATTTGTAATACAACAAGCGGTGCTTTGACTATTTTTGTGTCACTAGTGCCAAACGGAGGAACGGCAGGGGCTAGTAATGCCTTGTACTATGGCCAGTCAGTGGCCGCTAACACCACGCTTTCATGGGCTGGAGTGCAGATTTTGTTGCCCGGATCGACCATTCAAGTCAAGGGAAGTGGCGCGGGTTTAACAATAACTGCTAGTGGCGGAGAGGCCGTGTAAATGGTAAACTTAAACCTATTCTTGGAGCACTTCCATGTCTGATATTTTTAGTAATGCACTGAACGGACTATCCGATGCCATACATAGCGCGGGCAAAAGCTCTATTGGACAAATGGCCGAGGCGGCCGCGCTTACATATTTTCTTGGCCCAGCAGGCGCAGAATTCAGTATACCCACCGCGGCTGGCTTGGCTGGAGGCATCACCAACTTGTTAAATGGCGGAAATATTGGTAGCGCCTTGACTGCGGGTGCAATGGGCTATGGGTTGGGCAGTTTAAGTGGCGTTGGAGAGGCAAACCCTAATGCGGCTAATGTTCCTGTTGAAGAAAGAATACCTACTCCCGTAGATCAAATAGCACCAACGGGTGTAAATGTCCCGGCTAGTGTGGCTAATTTTGAAGCCCCTCCTGCGCCATTTACGGGTACTGAGCTACCTTCTGATCTTAAAACATTAGAGCCAGGATCTGCATATCCACAACCCGGCCCTTCGGCTCCACCACCCGGCCCTTCAACACCGGGTCAAATGGCTGTTGCAGATAATGCGCAATATGCTAATACAGCAAATCCTCTGACAGCCGCCCCTGCGCCTTCTGGTAATATATTGAGTAGAATGTATGACTATCTAACAACTCCTGGTACGCCAGATGCCGCAGGAACTGCACCAGGAACTGTCGCGGGTAAAACTTCTTTTTATCAAGATATTAAAAGTGGTCTTGCTGGTCTATCCCCGCTAGAAAAAGCAGGCTTGGGATTAGGTGCTGTATCTTTGCTTAAATCCGCGGCTAAACCCCAAACATTAAATTACAAAGCCCCCAATAATCAACAAATACGATACTTTGGCGGTAATCAGTTCTCAGGCCCAAGTAATATGTATCAGACATCCACAGGAGCTACAGGCGGTCTTGTAGCTTTGGCACAAGGCGGTGGCGTGCGTCATTATGATGACGGTGGAAATGTTAATTCAGACTACACACCCCAGCAAATAGCTGACTATATTTCACAAAATAATTTGTCTGGTGACTCTCTTGCCGCCGCCGAACAACAGTTTGGTGTTACCCCAGATCAAGTGTCTTATGCTCAAGCACAAGCCGCTCCTGCTGCTCCCGACACTTCTACTGCTCCTGCTGTTCCCGACACTTATACTGGAATTGGTGGGGATGGTGGTCTCAAGATGCCCGATTATTATGTTGCTCCTGCTTCCAACACTTCTCAACCAGACTACGTTCAGGCTCCCGACTACACTCCTGCAACACCGCAATACACATCATATACAGATCAACAGATTAAAGATTATTTTGCTCAAAATCCAGGAGCCAATGTTGCATTAGCAGAACAACAATTCAACGCCGATCCAAACCAAGTAAACACAGTATTGGGGGCAGTTCCCAGTACGGCTGCCGTGTTGCAACAAAATGCACAACCAAACAACCTTGTTGATAGTTCTACTGCACCCGGAACGGGGGCGGGTGCGTCAGATGGTTCGTATATTGCAGGCAATGGACATCTTATGGTTCCTGATGGCGGTCAGGATGACAACGGCCAACCAACCTACACTGATAGGGGCGTTCCACAAGGGGGTGCGTCTGTAAATACTGAAAGCGGTATTCAACCCATAGGGCCAACAGTACAAACACTTGCAAACCCCACATCTACAGGCATAGCATCTTTGCCTGCGGCATCAAATGCAGCTTCTACTTTACCGAGCACTACAACTGCAAAGGCTATTGACCCAACATCAGTAAATGGAAATTCAAGCGCGACACAAATTGCAGACGCTATTGGTATGCTTCAACGCATGAATCTATCAGACAATCAAATTGCTCAGCAACTGTACAACCAAGGCGTTCTTGCGCCACAAGTGCTATCAGCAGAAAAGGCGGCGCCGGGGGACGCCGCCTACAATAGAATTGAAAATGCCTACGGACAAACAACGCTCACCAATCCAAGCGTATATGGAATCGACCCCAACGCCCCAGTTTCTCCTGGCCTAGCCGCTATTGATAAAGCTATTACACAGAGCTCTACTGCAACACCCCAACAAGCCGGAATACAGGCAATTCAAAATGCAAAAGAATATGGTTTATTGCAATCAATTGCAAATCCCAGTGCAACAGATATAACCAATTTTAATAATAACAGCGCCGCCGATAAAAATAAAGCTATTCAAAATGCGGTTACTGCGGCCACAGATTTGTATGGTGGAAACACGACTCAAGCACAAGCCGCTATTGCCGCGCTCATGGATAAATGGGGCGTCAAACCTGCCGATGTTGGTACGGCTATTGGCGTTAAACCAGATGTAATTCAAGGCCTTTATAACGCTGTAGATCCTGGTGGTATCTATGCTTTAAAAGCAGCAATTAATAATACAACAACACCTGCAACGCCTGTTATAAGTCCAGCAAGTACTGGTGGCGGAGGGGCTTCAACAAGCAAAAGCACAGCGACTACTGCGCCAGCTTTAACCAACCCAACAACTTTAACGCCAACTACACTTTCAGCGCCAACCACGCCTGTAACAACGCCTTTAACCACGCCAACAAGTACGTTCAGTCCTACGACTGTAATGGCCAACACGTTGACACAGCCTGCGAATAATTACACGCCGGGCTATATCAGTAATTCAACAACAAACCCAACATCTGCTTCAGGTGTTAGTGGTTCACACGCATTCATTGATGCAAATGGGTATGTTTCGCAAAGAGCCAACCAAGTCGGGCAACCACTCAATGCGCAAGGTTTCTTAGGAAACTGGACGTCGCTACAGCAAATGAAAGACGCCTACACCAAGGCGGGTGGAAGTTTGGGCGCTACAAATCCAGCCGCTCCCGCCACGACCACAGATGCAGCAACACAGCATATTCTGGATATGTTGTCAGGAAAAATACCTGCATCAAAAGTACCTTATACGCCCACAGGTGAGATTTTCAAACCCTACTACACTTCTGTGATGGGTATGGCAGAGAATCCTGTATACACAATTTCTCAGCCAACCATATTTGATCCTACGTCTAAAAAGTATGTTACCAATCCAAACTACGACCCCAACTTCAATGCAACGGCAGATTATATTGGGGCTTACGATCCTGGATACACAGGAAAGGCCGTTCCTGGATTAAGTCAAAAGACGCTAGACTATTTAAATCAAAATGGTGTTAGTAGTTACGGAACAAGCACAACTGCCGCTGCAAGTTTGCCATCAACCAATGCATCGGGACAACTAGTTGTTAAAGGTCAAACATACCCAACAGGTTCGTATATTGCAGGCAATGGCCATCTTATGGTTCCTGATGGTGGCCAAGACGGCAATGGTCAACCAACTTACACCGACTTGGGCGTCCAAGCCGCAGGCGGTGGTTTGATGGGGCTTGCCGCAGGCGGTATGTCTGTCGGCCACTTAGGAGGATACTCAGATGGCGGACGCCTACTACGAGGCCCAGGTGATGGCGTGTCGGATTCGATCCCTGCTACTATCGGCAGTACTAATCCCGAGCCTGCTCGCCTTGCTGACGGTGAGTTTGTGGTTCCTGCTCGGATCGTTTCCGAACTCGGTAATGGCTCTACTGAGGCTGGCGCAAGACAGCTTTACAAGATGATGGATCGCATTCAAAACACACGTCGCAAAACGGTTGGTAAAAACGCAGTAGCAACCAACACCAATGCACACCAATATTTACCTGCATAAGGGACGATCATGACTACTACAGCATCAGCAACACCATCACAAATAACAGAATACCAAACAGGGTTTGCGCCTGAAATAGCAGATTACGGGCAAGCTTTGTTGGGTGAAGGTGCGTACTTTACAAACCCCCAAACCAACCCTTATCAGCAGTATCAAGGCCCACAAGTTGCTGGGTTTACGCCTTTGCAACAGCAGTCCTATAACTCAGCCGAGGCATTGCAGTCTTCAGGTCAATTGCAAGATGCTTCTGCTATGGCAGGTATGGCGGGTATGGGCGGCTTAAATGCCAGTTACACATACAGCCCATATCAAGCAGGCCAAGCCAATGCACCTACGCTTAATAACTATCAAATGCAGGGGCCGGGCAACGTAGGCACTCAAAGTTTCACAAGTCCGGGCGTAGCACAAAGCTACATGAATCCGTATTTGATGAATTCTTTAGCGCCTCAGATGGCGCTGTTGAATCAACAACAGGGAGCACAAGCTCAACAAAATGCGGCTCAAGCAACGCAAGCTGGGGCGTTTGGTAATTCACGTTTTGGTGTACAGAATGCGGCACAAAATCAAGCCAACCAACTGGCTTCTGCCAACGTGTATGGTCAAGGTTTAAATAACGCCTACAACACCGCTCAAGGCCAATTTAATACCGAACAAGGGGCCAACCTACAGGCTCAGTTGGCCAATCAAAATATGGGCTATAACGTAGGGAATACAAACCTACAAGCAATGCTTGGCGTACAAAATCTTGGCGCTGGCCAGAATTTACAATCGCAGTTGGCCAATCAAAGCGCCAATCAATCAGCCGCCAATCTCAATGCACAGCAAGGACAATTTGGTGCTAATCTGGGGCTTCAAGGATTGAATGCCGCCAATACAGCGGCCAGTACCTTGGGCACGCTGGGTAATGCTCAGTACAACCAAAATATTGGTATTATCGGTCTACAAAATCAACTTGGCGGACAGCAACAACAGCAAGTCCAGAACCAGATGAATGTTGATCAGCAGAACGCCCTGAATGCTCAGAACTTCCCGTATCAGCAGATGAATTTCATGTCCAATCTGATTCGAGGACTACCAATGACGCAACAAAGCGCCTCTGTATACCAGGCCCCTCCAAGCACGCTATCTCAGGTGGCTGGAGCAGGCTTGACTGCGGCCGCATTGATGCATGCAAAAGAAGGCGGTTCTACCAAAGACATCAGGTCAAGAGGTATTGTTGATTTGGCTCTAGCCAAGATGGAGGCATAATGTCTATTGCACCACAAAGTATCAGCACAAATCTGCGGAAAATGTCAGATCAGCAGTTGGCTCAGTACGCCAAAATGCACGCCAGCGACCCGTATATATTCCCTCTGGCTTTTCAAGAAAGCCAAGACCGCAAGAGTATGCGCGCCGAAGCAATGGCAAAACAGTCCGGTCAAGCTCAACTTCCTGTAGTGCAACAGGATTTGGCGCAGATGATGCCCCAACAGGCTCCCCAACAGGCTCCCCAACAAGTTGGCGGTCAACAAGTTGCCCAACTACCAGAAGATCAAGGGATTGGTGCTTTGCCTGCTCAGAACATGCAAAGCCTGGCCGGTGGCGGTATTACTGGCGAACAGCATTATGCAGATAAAGGTCTTGTTGAGCCAGCCTATGGGTATCAGGCTTTAACTGAAGCGGGTATCCCCAGTCAAATATCACCAGAAGATGTTGTAGCGCGCTCACAAACATTGCAGTCTGCGGCTGAGTCTATGGCGGCACCAGAACAAGCAAAAACCAATGCCTTGTTTGATCCGTATATTGAAAAACTAAAAAATAAGCAAGCTGATATTGAAGAAAGAAAAGGCAGTAACACCAACATGGCCTTGTTGCAAGCCGGTCTTGCAATGATGGGTGGAACTTCACCCTACGGATTGGCCAACATAGCAAAAGGCGGTCAAGAAGGTGTATCCGCTTATTTAGCAGGCAAAAAATCCATTCAAGAATCGCAAGATTTGCTTGATCATTCTCAATTCCTTGCAGCTCAAGCCAAGAATTCTGCGCTTAAAGGAGATGTTAGAGACGCGCAATCTCTTCAAAATTCCGCTTTCACACAAGCGTCAAACGCCCAACATCTTCGCATGGCTGGTTTGCAATTGCTTAATTCGTCACAAGCTGAACAAGCTAAACTTGCTTTTGAACAAGAAGGCAACAAAATTAAACAATTTGAAGCCAATACCAATAAGGCAAAAGTTGATGCGATGGCGCCTTACTATACATCTGAGGTTGCGCTAAATAATGCTAGAGTAGCCTCCCTGCCCGATAAAAATGAATTGCAAACCATAAAGAATATGCATCTTGCCGAGCTTGAAGCTGAGAGCGCAAATTCTGCGTTGAAAAAAGCCCAGGGTACCTACCCGCCCGGGTCAGAGATGTTTGATAAATATGATGCAATGATTCATAGAAATAGGGTTGCGGCTTACGCAAAATACAAACTTTCTGTACCTACCGCACCAGTTCCAACATTTGATGCATCTCAAGATCAAGACGATGGGTGGCATTTACCGTCATGGCTTGGCGGACCGTCTAGTCCTGCGGCGACAAAACCTTTAATAACATCACAATCGCCTGATGCCGCGCCAGTTCCACCCGCATTAAAGACGACTCCTGGGGTAAAATTTCTAGGCTTTGAACAATAAGGATAAGCCATGCCAATCGCAAGATTTGAATTGCCCGATGGACGCATAGGGCGCTTTGAGGTTCCTGATGGCACAACGCCAGAACAGGCGATGCAGCTTATCTCCAGTAATTTGAGCAGCTTGATTCCAAAAGAGGAGCCAGCCCAACAAGTTGAGGCGACTGCCGCTCCGACCGCCCAACAAGTTGAGCCCCAAGGCAATTACAGCGAAATGAAACCATATGAGCCATCCTTTATGGAAGGTCTCATGAATTTAATTCCATCAAATAAAGCAAAATCAGCCAATGAATTTGCGGCCAGAAGAATTGCACAAGAGCAAGGCATACCCGTATCTCAAGTTTATACAAATGCTGGTGGCGCTAGGCCAATCTTTAATCCAGAAGGCAGACCTCCTATTAAAGCAGGCGTAGAGGCTGCGCAAGTTGTCGCCAGCGAGGCGCCCAATATTGTTCCAGCGGTGATATCCACAGGATTACAAGCTGTCCGCGCAGGAGATATTGAATCACCCGAAGACAAAGGATGGCTCGATAAAACAATTTCAGCCATGAAGCCAACAAGGCCCGATGGCCAGCCAGACAAGAATTATGAGTCTTTCCAGGGTATCGGTGAATCCTTGGGCTTTAGTCTTGCCTCTATGGTGGCCAGCGCTACCGCTGATGCCGCCGCTACATTAGCTACCGCAAATCCAATTATTGGTACTGCGGCTGGTATGGCAACATCCGGAGCCCTTGCCTACAGGGCGCAAAAAGATGACTTCTTGAGTAGGGTTCGAGATAAATTAAATGATCAGTCTGTAAAAATTTACGGTCATCCAATTAGCCAAAAAGAATGGGATAGCGCCCGCAAAGAATACAACCAGGCCGCAGTAGAGTATGGCGCCTGGGAAGCCATACCAGAGGCCGTTAGTAATGCTGTATTCCTTAAAGCTTTTGCCGCTCCAGCCAAAGGCGCATCTAGACTTGCTAGTATTGCAGAAAAAGTAGGCTCTCAAGTTGTTGAGCAGGCGACTGAGACGGCCACCAATTTAGGTCAAAATGCCGCTGAACTTAAAGCTGGTTTAACCAATCAAGAAATGAGTCTTGCCGACGCCTTTCGACAGCAGTTTTTACAAACCATAATGATTGGCGGCGTAATGTCCGGTGGAGCTACTGGACTTGAGGCTGCAAACAAATTTTATAAAGAAAAAGTTGAGCCAAGAGTGGCGCCTAATTCTGCGTTGGCAAAAGCCATTAAAGCAGATATAGATGCTATTGCATTTTCACCTGAAAACATTCGCAAAGAAGCTGTTAGTAGACTTGATCCAAATTCTTACAATCAAGAGTTAATTCAACAAGAGCCTGTTAGAAGTCCGCCTGCTGCTATGGCGCCCACTGCTCCGCCACCTACCCAACAAGTTGAGCCGCGTGTTGAGGCCGCTCCATCTGAAAGCCAAAATACTCAGGCCATGTTGGACGAGCTCACTGGTGAGGCTCCCGCAGAAAAACCTAAAGCAGAAGGGCCAAAAACACTTGACGATCATGTTAATAGTTTTGCAAACACTGTATATGATTTTGGCATAAAGACAGAAAAAGACCTTAAGGAGATGGATCCAAGTGAGGCAAAAAATAATATTAAAGAAGCTATTCTTGATGAAATAAAAGAACACGGAAAACTATCCAAAGATACTCGATCCGCTCTTTTTGAATTGGGAATTGATCAAAATCAAATAGACAATTTTGATAATGCCATCAAGCCGTTTGTTCCTGCTGCGCCTCAAAACACTCCCAAGCTGCCACCCAAAGTCGAACAAGTAGCCAGTTTCCCAATGGGCGAAAACACAGAATATCATGTTCTGAAAACGCCCACAGGTTACACCGCCAACATGTTTGACAAAGATGCGGGCAAATATGTTCCTGGTTCTGCAAAAATGTTTCCCACCAAGACGTTTGGGGATGAGGCCCAGACAAAAGCTGTTGATTATGTAAAAGAACAGGCTGAAAAAGCAGCTAAATTTAATCCTGTTGAAAAGCCGCAAGAGGTGGTGACTCCACCTGAAAAAACTAAAACATTCCCATCTCATCTATCGCCTGAGTTCCAAGCCGCTTATGAGAATCACTTAAAGTCTGCTGATGCCGCCAATAAAGCCAAGTCTATGGCCAAAGTTGGAACGGCAACCCAAGCACAGGCGCAGCCGTTTATAGATCGGGCAGAGAAAGCTCGTGCTGATATGTATGAGGCTTTATTCAAAGAAAGAGACAATCTCAGTCCAGAGAATAAAGAAACTATAGATCTTGCTCAAAGAGCCATTGATGTAGGTCAAAGAGGGTTTGCGGAGGGGATGCTATCCAACATCATAAAAAACAGACCCCCTACTCCGCAAGATATGGATTTTCGAAGAACTAGAACGGCGGAACTCGAGACTCAAGCAAAGCCCAAAGAAAATGTTCCCATCAAAGAAACTCACAATCTTGACACGCTTTTTGAAAATTATCCACTTGATAAAAAGCGTTTAGATAATCTTAGTACATTTGACGATAGAACAAAAGAATCAATAGCAAAGACCAATGAGTATTTGCAAAAGCTTGCCGATGCAATTAACGCTAAAGGGTTCAGGGTTTTTGAGGGCCATGCGTCAATGCCACAGGACGTCAAGAATCTTAAAGATGCATTTACAAACTTACATGCTGGTGCAAATCGCGTTTTATTGGACACTCAACATGTTGCCGGCAAAGAAGCCAGGAAGAGCAAAAAGTCTCATGGCGAGCAAAATGTAGAAATCCAAGCGGCGCAAAAGAAGCTCAATAAGTCTCACATTGAGCAAAACAAAGACATTGAAAAGGCCAGGGATTTGTTGGGTGAGATCAAGCGCAAAGAACCCAAATCTGCGTTTAAGCGTGATGAATTACAGGGTACGCCAGCACCACTACCGGAAGAAATTTCGGCTGCAGAAGAAACAGTTAGGTTAAACAAACAAGATATTAATAAAGCAAAGCGTGCGTCTTATAGTCTTTGGACTGCATTAAAAGGTACTTTAACGGCCGGGAATGTTGCCGATCTTGGTGACTCATATCGCATGTTGAAAGCCGGTAAAGGCAAGCAAGGTACTGATATATCAAGTCTTGTGCATTCGGGGGCCCTTGATCCATTTTTGCCCTTCAAGATGCGTACAGACTCAGACACATATGACGAGCTCGATGCTGTTGAAGAAATTAAAAGTAGATTGTCGGCAAAGAATTATTTGACCTATGAAGCGGAAATGGAAATCAAACAGCTCATGGGGTCAATTGAAGATGCTGAAGATCAAATCCGTGAATACTTAACACTGAAAGAAGTCAATGAACTCATCGACCAAGCAGCAGATGAACAAAGAGAGGCTGATCTCGACGCTCGAACACTTGAGTCCGAACGCGAGGAGGGAGCTATTGGAGCAGGCGAGAATGAATTGGCACTTACAGGGCAAACACCTGAAGAAGTCCGGGCAGCAGAACGCGCCAAGAAAGACCGTCTAAAAGCCGATAAAGAAGCGGAGGCCAAGGCCAAAGCCGACGAAGGTGTTGAAGACTTTACATTGACTGGTAGTAACCGTCCTGCTGATATTGCAGCCGCTCAAGGTCAAGAGGGTCTGTTTGATCAACCAAAAGTTGAAGAGAAGCCTGCCGAGATGGAGGCCTTGAACGACAAAATACATGAGGTTGTTGAGCAAAAATCTCAAGAGTTTCAACCTGGTGACCATGCAAGCTTGGGCTCTGTTCCCGGAGTGGTGTTGGGGGTCGAAGGCGACTACGTTAAATTCAAGCCAGACAATGCCCCGAATCCCAAGGCATATCAACGAGTCCCCGCAAAAACATTGACATTTAATTTTAGGCCCGGCGCCGAACCCAAAGTTGCTGCATCCAAAGCGTCTGATCAACAGACCGGGACAGAAAAGGGCAAGTTAAACGCAGACATGGGCGGCCTTATTAAGCTTTTGGGCGCCAATATGTATGCGGCCAACATAGCAGACGTATCTGTAAAAGAATTGCTCCAAAACGCTTTTGATGCGTCCAAGGCTGCGGTCAAGTTGGGCTTGGTCAGCGTGGGCAAGATTGACATTGTTGTTAATGATAAAGAAAGAACGATCACGGTTACGGATAACGCTCGCGGTATGACGCCTAGCATCGTTAAAGATGCGTTCTTTACTGTAGCTGGATCCGATAAGTCTGACCTCGACCCCAAGGAACGTAGTGGTGGATTAGGCCTGGCCAAGATGGGATTTATGCTTGGTTCTGAAAGGCTTAAACTTGATACCGTCAGGGATGGAATTAGGACTATCGTCGATACTGACTCGCAAGCAATTGCTGATAGTAAGTTTGACATTAAGAAAACCAAAGCTCCGCAAATAGAGCACGGTACATCGGTAACGGTTAAGATTCCAGAGAAATATACCGACCCCAAAACTGGCGATCAAAAAGATATTTGGTTTCCCTACAACAAGGATAGCATCGACACATTGAAGCAGCCACTTGTTGGTCCTGTCGAAGTAACTGTTGACTTTGACGGCAACAAAGAGACGTTGCCTATTGGGGTTAACTTTGATGACAAGAAAATGCCCAAGTTAACAACGGTGCATTTCTCATGGGGTGATGCCGATGTTTATTTTGGCGTTGATAGAAAAGAATCTACGGGGTACAGAAACAGACCCAGCCACAAGGTGCTGTCTAGTGGCGTTTATCAATTTAGACATGACTTTGCTTTAAATCAATCTGAGATTATTCCTTACGATATTCTTGTCAACGTTAAGCCTGATGTAGATGCAAAGCATCCAGACTATCCGTTTGAGAATAGTCGCGAGCGTTTTAAGGGTCGTATTGAGGCGGATATTAAATCCCTTGGGCAGTACCTGCAACAAGTGGCAATGGGCAATGAGGCCAAGGACTTGCAAGAAAACTTCAAGGGTATTGTTTCAATGCCCCGTCTAGAGGTTGGGTCTGAGATTGCTGACGCATCCAAGAAACTTAAAAAAGCTTTTGACACCAGAAACGCCGGCAACGAAAAGAAATTTGAATTGCCTCCGGTTCCGCGGGAAATCTTTGTTAGCGATGGATTTGTTAAAACCAAAGCTGGCGAAGATTTGGTAAAGCCAACAGACAACAAAAAAGAATCAACTTTTACTTCTGAAAAAGAAGCGCCCAAGATGGCTGATTTCATGGTTAACATGAAACAAGACCCCAAGCTGCCTATCTTTCACAACAACACAAATGTTGACTATCTTGAAGTTGGCAGACCTTACGGTGACCCAGAAAAGTTTTTTGCGGAGATGGGCACGCTATTGGTTGAGATGAAAGAAGAGCTTGCTAACAGTGGTATTTACAAATATGACATGCTCAAGCCAGAGAATCTCTTCTTCGGCGGTATTTCTATCGATAAAAAGTATGGTGGCGTTCATATCAAAGTCCCATACAAAGGCGTGTTTGTTAATCCGTTTTATGACTTTGGCGCAAAAACACTGGCCGGCGTTAGGGAGACAATTCTCAACACAATGATTCATGAGATTGCCCATACAGGCAGCATGTCTCACGGTGTTGAACACAACGGGCAGATGATTAAAGTTGCCAATCATCTTGCGGATGCGAGTATGATGGATTACTACCGAGATGCCATCATGGACATTTTGGTGAGAAATGAATCTGCATTTACTGCAATGAGGGAAGCATATGGAAAATCAACTACACAAAACACTTCAAAGTCTTTTGAAGATTACGACAAGTCCGCAGCCTCAAAAGCACCTGGAACAACTCAAGGCGTGGGTGTCAACCAATCTTCAACTGTACCAACAGGAGGGAAACAAAGAAGCTTATTCCCTCTATCAGGAGCTGGACAAACTGGTGGGCAAGGCCAAGTCAATCAAGGAGGTGGAGGCGCTCCTATAGGCCAACAAGGCAACATGTTCCCGCCCGGTCCTCCAAGCAAGAGGAACGTATTTGGCGGACCGGCTCCTAAAAACTCTTGGGAACTCGCGCCTGAGACCAAGCTTGGTCATTTGATAAACACGCTTGATTATAAAATTCATGATAAGCATGTCGATACAAGACAAGTCCAGGCGGCTATCACAAAGAATGCCGGGCTGATTGACGACACATTTGATGCGTACATGAAGGAAGAGCTGTATCACAGTAGAACAGCCAATGAGATTAAAGATTTTCTCAAGAAAGATTTAAGTCCTATCATTGGAGACCTGATTAAAGACCGTCTCAATATTGACGATCTTGAGCAATATTTACATAACCGACATGCCGAAGAGCGTAACGACGCCATTGCACAGATCAATCCCAGGTTTGCAGACGTCGATAATGAGCCCGGGTCCGGTATTGGCACTAAAGCAGCCAGAGATTACTTTAAAAACCTTGATCCAACAAAAGCGGCTCAACTTGCAAAAATTGCCGCAAAGGTTGACGATATCATCAAGGGCACGCAAAAGATTTTGGTTGACCGCGGTCTTGAGACCCAGCAAACTATTGACAACTGGAATGGAGCCTACAAGCATTACATCCCACTTATGAGGGATCAGGAAGAGCTTGACTTCATGCATAACGGCGCCGGTCTTGGAAAAGGATTCCAAGTCAAGGGAAGCGCATCAAAGCGTGCTTATGGCTCTACGAAGTCCGTTGTAGACATCCTAGCCAACATCGCCATCCAACGTGAGAGCGCAGTCATCCGTTCCGAGAAAGCCCGCATCGGTCGTGCGCTCTACGGTTTAGCCTTAAAAAACCCAAACCCAGACTTCTGGTTGCCCGTCAATCCTGATGCGGTCAAGAATAAAGCGGCTTTGTATCAAGAGCTTATTGCAATGGGCCTACCCATTTCTGTTGCACAAAACTTCATCCAAGAACCAAAGACCCCCAGTATTGATCCGCTGACAGGCCAAGTTCGGTACACCATCAATGCCGGCCTCAGAAGTAGCCCTAACGTCTTCCCTGTTCGAATTAATGGTAAAGACCGTTACATCTTCTTCAACACAAAGGATCCCAAAGCCATCAGAATGGCCCAGGCAATGTCAAACTTGGACGCCCAGACCTTGGGTGGCCTGCTTGGTACGACGGCGCTTATAACGCGTTGGATCGCGTCTGTTAATACTCAATACAATCCTGTGTTTGGAGTTGTTAACTTTTATCGCGATACCCAGGGTGCGATGTTTAACATGACGAACACGCCTTTGGCTGGAATGCAAAAAGAGGTTTTAAGCCATGTGTTTCCTGCTATGTTTGCCATCATACAAAATGAACGGGCAAGCAGAAACAATAAGACGGTAACAAACCCATACTCTGTTTTATATGATCGGTTCCGTAGAGCTGGCGGTACGACTGGGTTTAGAGAGGCATTTGCAAAAGGCAACTTCAGCGGCAAAGACACAACGATTATCGAAAGATTGTGGAAAGAAGAGACTCAGGGCGCCGCCATGAAAAAGGCGAGGTATATCTTTGATGCGCTTTCAGACTACAACGAAGCAATGGAAAATGCGGTTCGCTTGTCCATCTTCAAGGTCGCGCTTGATCACAATCTAAGCGAAGAGCGCTCCGCTAGTCTTGGTAAAAACATCACCATCAACTTTAACCGCAAAGGTCAATCGACACCGCTGTTTCAAGCTTTATACGCATTCTTTAATCCTGCCGTACAGGGCACGGTTCTTGTTGGTAAAACGCTTGCCGGGCCAGCAGGAAGAAAAATTGTTGCCGGCGGTCTTGCTATTGGTGTTCTTCAGGCTTTATGGATGGCCGCGGCTGGCTTTGACGCCGACGAACCACCAGACTACGTCAGAGACAAAAACTTCATCATTCCAATCGGAAATAAGAAGTATTTAACACTACCAATGCCTCCGGGATACAATGTAATTCCTGGCCTATCCCGAATTATTACCGAATATGTCCTCGGTCAAAACCATTTAATCAGTGGCGGTAAGCCCCTCACTGATGCGGCAGCTCAGATTTTGACTTTATTTGTAGATTCATTTAATCCATTGGGCGGTGGATCATTGTTACAAATGGTGTCCCCAACCGTCATCGATCCTATTGCGGCTACGGCTATGAATAAAGACGCATTTGGGCGTCCAATCTTTAAAGAAGATTTATCCACAAAACCAACACCTGGATTCATGAGAAGCCGGGAGAACGCAACACAAGTTAGTCAATGGATTGCTGAGTTTTTAAACTACGTCAGCTCGCCTGCGGGCACGCATTACACAAAAGGCAAATGGAGTCCAACTGCGGATGAAATTGACTACTACGCAGGTCAAGTTGGTGGAGGAGCCGCTCGAGAGGCCATTAAAGCCGCCGAGCTGGCCAAATCAGCCTTTACTAGTGAACCGGTACCCAGCTACAGAATTCCGCTTGCAGGGCGGTTCTATGGGGATGCAAAGAGCCAATCAGCCATTCAAGACAAGTTTTACAACAACATCACGTTGATGAATAAATATGGTAATGAAATCACCAATATTCAAAAGTCTGGCCAGGATCCAAGTAAATACATGCGCGCACATCCAGAGGCGCAACTTTACAACGCGGCGTCCAATTTCAATAACGCCATTAATGAAATGAATAAAAATAAAAAGAACATGCTGAAGAATAAACTTCCATTAAAAGATATTCGTGAGTATGAGGCTCAAAAATATCAAATAATGAAAACTTTCAACGATCAGGTTGCTAGTGCCCAGAAACAGAGATAAATCCCTGCTCAAACATTAAGCCAATAGTCTTGCGGTGGGCCTCCTCCCAGAGGTCTATCCGCTCTTGTTTGGACATGTCTTTGCCTTGGTCTAGTTCCATATGACACTTGTAGCAGAGTGACGCAACCCGATAGTCATGAGCTTTCAGGCCGCGACCTTTGCCGTCTCTCAATTGATTGGAGTGAGCCGCCACAACGGTCCCGTCACTTGTGCCACAGTGCTGACAAGGCAACTCGCGACAGGCGTTTAATAGCGGTCTACTCCTGTACATTCTTTTTCCTTTTCTTGAGTGCCACAATCCCCTCTTGGGGGTCCAATTCCTCGAGTAACGCGTCAGCCAACACGACACAATCCTTTACAAGATCGTCAACTTGTTGACTAGAATGCACCCTGTCGGCCAGTCTGCTCAAGGCGAACATGGCCGCCAGTGCTCGAAAGTTTTCTCGGTCTTCCATTAATGCATCTCCTTTTGGGCGTCTGCTAGAACGTCTTTGTACATGTTTTTGATGAGGTTCATAGCGTCGTCTTCAGGGATGTTGCAATGAATTGCAAGGCTACAAAATAGCCCTGCAAATGCCAAAAAAACTTCTACTGGGTTTTCTTCAATCTCATCGCTGAGTATGTGAGATACGCCAACAGCTATTCTTTGGGCATCTTTCATTTTTGCAACTTCTTGATTCTTTTTTCGAGGATTTCTTTTAAGAAGTCCCCTCCCGCCATCTTGAGTTCCTTGTTGTTGGCAACCACTTTTGCGGCGTCCGTTAGACCTTTGTTGTACCCAGCCTTGAATTGATCACCGCCGTCCATGATCATGCAAATCGCATCCCTGACCAGACCAGAGGCTTTACGCTCTTTGGCCAGTTCTTTTATCTGCTCATAGTATTCCGGCGGTAAGTACACACTGTACGGGATTAGTCTCATTCTTTCCTCCAATGCTCAAAGCTCGAGCGCAGTTGGTTAAACAGAGCTCTTGCTTCAGTGTTGGTCTTGAGCTCCTTGCGGGACTCGATATCAAGGTATGAGCAAAGCCACTCTGCGCAGGCAAACTCATTCTTATCCATCAACCATTCTTTTTTGTTGAGCCAGTCCCAGAATTCCTTATCCCTGCAAAGCATACCGGCGATCTTCACCGCCATGTCTCCTGGGAACTCGTCTTCTCTGGATAGGGGCATTTCATCATCTCCGAGTCTGACCATGACCACAACATACCGTGACCCAACAAAATCCCGCATCAAGTCGTCGGGGATATCATCGGGATGCACGGCTAGTGTGAGTACATAACCATCCTTGGATTGTTTTAAGGCTGTTTTAATTGCCTCGAACTGGATTGGTTCTGTCAAGTTTGTTCTCCAAATAGTTGATTACCGCCCTTTGATCCAAGATTTTTATCTTTAAATCTTCTATTTCATCAAGTCTTGAGTCCAATAAATGCTTCAGATCGGTGATTTCCTCTTCCTGTCTGTGCATTGTCTCTCTGAGGTTCTTTGCAGTTCGGGGGCTAATTTCAATTGTCCCAGGGGTCACTGACTTGGGGTTGCTGCTTTTTCTCATAAGTATTTACCTTTAATGAAACCATGTGATTGCCTTCTTTGTCCTTCTTCTTCCAACCGTCAAGTTTGATCTTGACCTCTTGATCGCCGGACTTTTCGATCAGGGACATCAATAAATCCTTATCGATATCAATGTACCCGTTGAAGTGCGGGGACTTTTCGTTGAACATCTTTTTAGCGGTAAACAACGTTCCGCTGTTTGGGTAATCTGCACTCATAGAAATGACTCCTTTTTAGCCTTGAACAAATCCAACAATTCGGCAAATTCTGTTGGGTATTCCTTCTTAAAATCCTCGTAAACCGTTTTGTTGACGCGGTAGATACTCTGCACGTCCTCGGCTGATTTCGTAAGCTCTACGGTCATTTTGGTGGCTTCTATGACCGTGTTCTTCCGGTCATCGCCCTCGAGCGATGGATTAACGCTGATCTTCCACTCAACCATTGGGTATTTTTCGCCAATATCCTTGAGTCCTGGGAACTCTTTTGAGTCCTTCAAGACTGTGGGTTTGGGGTTTTCGACCTTTTTGGGTTTGTCAACTTGTTGGGCAACTTGTTGGGCGGGCTTTGGGGGCTCCACTGGCGGGGCTGAATCGATGGGATCATTCTCGACCAACTCCATCGCGGTCATCCACAAATACCTTCTTTGGTAGGTTTCAACGGCGCCCAGATTTTGTATTTCATGTGCGCCTTTGAGGGAGGCGGTGGCCATAGGTGACTGGATAATCACCATTGTGCCGTCATCCACGTCTGTGATGGTCAAAGTGGCAAAGTCAGTCCCGTAGGATACGACGCCACAGAGCCCTACTTTTTCGAAAATAAGCTGTACGGCCGGCAGAAAGTCTCCAAGTTCGAAGTACCTGTAGCCCTGAAAGCTGTTTTTCCCTGTCTTTTCGAGCTTGGCCAGTAGCAATTGGCATCTGGCATTCATCAGTTTTTTATGAACAGTCATTCTTTTTCCTGTAGATATTGTTGATATTGATTGCAGAAACTGTTGACCTGACAAAACGTCTCACAACGTGTTCTCTCGCCTGGCCGCGTCACAATTTCCGCCTTTCCTTTCACCGTAGTCAAGGCCTCTTGAGCCTCTAATACGCTTGTATGCACGCTTGTGGCGCGCTTGTTGCCCTCTTTCATGATGGCGTAAGAGGTTGGTTTCTCCCACATCTGGTCTGGTGTACAGGGTGGAAGACTCCCGCCCATTTCAACGTCCATTTCTGCGTTGGAATGTTCTTTTATTCTCTCGATGATGAATGCTTCTCTGACCTCAAAAGGCCATAGATGGATCGGTATGACCTTAATAGGGGCGTCTGGGTATCCTTGCCTCGATTCGGCGTCCCGACGGCTCCAATCGCGGATTATGGCCACGATCTCGACCTTCTGGACGGGCATCTGCTTGACCTTTTCGACCAACCAAGCATAAATGTTGAGCTGCAATTCCCAGTCGATCTTTTCATTCATGACCGCCCAAGCACCGGTAGTCTTGTAGTCATTGATCGTGACTGATCCGTCTTCGTTGATGATCTGTAGATCGATTGCGCCAGAGATGGTCCAACCCTCAAGGGTGGTGGTGATCCGCTCTTCCACAACGTGGTTGTCGGCCTTTCCGTGCTCGAGGATGCCGTGGATAGCAGTCCCAAAGATCGACCAGACATTCTCGGTCACGTCACTCTCGAGTGAGTCCATATGAGCCTTGCGCAATTGGACCAGTCTGGGCGCGGTGATCAGCTCGGTGGCAGACAAATGTGCTTTGCCCTTGCTGTAGGTGGGACGCTTCATGATGTTCACGAAGGTCTCTGGGAGATTAAACTTGTTTGTTATCTTCATTGATTGCCCTTATTGTTCCGCTAAACATTGTTACGATCTCAAGTTTTACTCCAATTTCACCAAGCCTGTTGGCTATTATTTGCAAGCTACGACGACCAATGTTTGGTATCTTGCAAAGCTCACGTTGTTTTTCAATAATTTCTTGAACTGAGTAAATATTTTCAGCAGCAAGCGAGTTTCTTATTCTTGTGTTAAATCCCAAAGATTCCAGTGGCGGATACTTTGGCTGTCTTTCTTTCATCATTGCATCTGCAATTGCATAAGAATAGTGTGCAAGACCGTCAAGGTCTTCCCAATCATTTTCTGCATCTTGAAATGGACGGCTTGCTAATTCACCTTGCATCGCAAGACCTGCAAAGTAATCTCTTAAACCTATTTTCATTGCTTTCTCCTGTAGAATAGTTGTGTTGGGCCATACAGTATATCAACATTAATTCATGTCTTGCAAGGGATTTATGGCAATATCTACAACTCAGTTAAGTCTCAAGCACATGAGAGAAAGAGGTTTTTATGCGGAAGTTGTTGAAAGATTTAACTTTTTTACCAAACGAAAGAACGATTTCGCTGGTTTTATTGACATACTTTGTCTGTCAGAAGGTGTGGTTATGGGCGTGCAAACAACGTCGTATGGCAACGTCAGTAGTAGGGTTAATAAGATTAAGACGCATGAGAATTACCCGATTGTCCTCTCGGCAGGGATAAAGATTGAGGTGCATGGCTGGCGGAAAGTAGATAATCGTTGGCAAGTCAGAATTGTTGAGTTATGATGCAGTTTTCCTGTAGTTGCTTGCTCCTTTGTGAGTTTATCCCGGCCTGGTGTCGGGATTTTTTTTGTGCTAATATTTTTATGTTGGTGAAACGGTTTAGCTCCGTGAGGCTTTCACAGTAGAGTGTTGTTCAGCCTTAACCCTGCTTTATGGGAACACCAACGCCCCAGTGGCGATTTTTTTACGCCCAAATAAACGGCAGTTGAAATGCAGTCAAACGGCAGTCACCTGCCGAAATATGTAGTAAGTACTTTTTTCATTGACTGGACTACATTTATTATTACTTGACACGTTTTTTTATTCTTTGATATACTACGCGCATCAACGGCCTGGTAAACCGTTGTAGCTCGATACAGTGACATCCGCAAACCCATTGGTGAGCGGGCTTCGTCAAAGCTATTTCAGGGGGTATCGCTCCTGTGATATGCGGCAACCAAGCCTAAAGCTCGTTCACCAATGGGTTTTTTGCTTTCCGCTACCCGTACTCCACACGATAGCAAGCACCTGTATGGGTGGCGTGGAAGAAAACACGCGTATCAGCAAGACCAACTGGTGCGTTCTAGACTTGTTCAGGTACTAGAGCAGACATAAGTGATATGTGACCCAGCTTTGCACTTATCTCGATGAATGAACCACCTCGGTGGACGTTGCAGTGATGTTACGTCGTTAGCCAAAAGCCGGACAGAAGCGCCGTTTTGGTGGACACAGTGCCTGATAGCGCTCACAGGAGCCCCCCAGTCACCCGGCATAGCCATGTCTGGAGCTCTTTTGTCTATTAGGGAAAACACCTACAGACGCTCTCTTGCGTAACATTCAAAATCACCTCCTCAACAAAGGAAAACCATGAGCCCAATCACCAAACACCACCCGCGCACACTTGTGGAAGCGTTTCCTAAGACGATGGAATACGGCGCTTGCATCTTTATCTACCCGCGCCCTATGAGCACATACGCTGTTGGAGCGATTGTGTTTTGTGTGGCACTTTTTGTAGCTCTCATCGTGAGGAATCTATGCATCCTTTTATAAACCTGTTAGTGGAGTTACACAACCACCTAGAGGAGGTCAACAAGTTGGTGGAGAAGATCGCAACCGACTATGCCTACATGGTCAAAAAGACCGAAGAACTCGAGAAAAAGATATTTTGGTTGGAGAACAATGATGCGTGAAAGTTTCCCCACGATTGCGCAACCGGCATTCGTGTACCAGAACATCACTTATGTTCCGATCTACAAAAGACCGCTGTCAAAGCTCTGGTATACAGCTCCATCCAACGAGTTGTACACCGCAAAAGAGTTGGTGGATGCCGGCGCCCAAATGATCATGCTTAACTTATGGGAGCGTCCTTGGCTAACCGAGTTGGTTAAATTGAAGGACAACACAACATCAGGAGAGATCAAACGTGAGTATCAAAAACTTTTCGGAATTGTATGAACAATGGAAGGATCAAAAAATGCAACCTCAACTTTTTAAACCAACAACAAACGTCACCAGAGAAACATTTAACTTCGTGGTCAACAATCCTGGTTGTAAGTCCGCAGAAGTCGAGTCTTACATATCAGGTAAGGGTCTCAATGCTAATTCAGCATCGGCCATTTTGACGGCCTGTGTTAAGCAAGCCATGATCAAAAGACAAGACGGCAGGTATTACGCGCTACAAAAAGAATACACGCCATTAAAGTACAAAAGTAAAAACATGCCCAAACCCAAGCCGGAGGTCAAGACCGCCCCCAAGCTATCTGCTGAATACATTGTCACAAACATTGGTATAGCCGAAGCCAAGGTACTGTACCGCGAGCTCAAAGAGATATTTGAAAATGTCTGACATGTTGATATTGACATTGGCTCTCAGCGGTGTAGTGGCTGTGATCATTTACGCAATCGCGCTTGCATGGCTGTTCATTCAGGAGCATAAAGATGACTAGACAAGAAATCATTCAGATGGCTAGACAGGCTGGCTTTCTTGATTATGAATTGGATGACGGCACTACACATGCGTTCGATAAACGCTATGAAGCCTTTGCCGTTCTTGTCGCTTCTGCCGAGCGTGAGGCGTGTGCAAAGGTGTGTGATGGGTACAGCGATGGTCGCCACGCAAATATGGCTGATTTATGTGCCGAAGCCATCCGAGCAAGGGGAGAACAAGAATGACTAAGCCAAGACTCGATCAAGGAGCGGACTACGAGCGTGGTTTTGTTGATGGAGCGCAACATCAAATGAAGTCTAGTGTTGATTTGGCTCTTGAGGCAATGAGAATAAAAAAATGGATAGAACTAACAGATGAGGAAATTAAATCTTGTTGGAATTGGGAAACAGATTGCCAAGAATGGGCTATTGAATTTGCTAGAGCAATACTAAGAAAGGCACAAGGCAAATGAAATACTGGAAACCTTTAATACCTTTGCGTTATGTAATGCGTGGTGAAATGCCAATTCTTCAACAAGCATGGGGACTATATGTACCAACACCTGATGCACCTTATGAATCGCAAATAGATTATATGTGGCGTGATATTCCAACTTTACCTGAGAATAAAGGTAGCGGTTTAGATTGGATTATTGAAGAACCATTGTCAGTTTAAGAAAGGCACAAGAGAAATGATTGAATTTATCTACGGAATGATTGTCGGATGGGTTTGCCATGCTTTGTGGGTATTTATGATTCGCCCTATTTTAAGAAAGGCACAAGAGAAATGAATGATTTAATTGAACTAAAAGCAAGGGGACAAGAATGACACAAGATGAATTAAAAGTATTGATTGAAGACCTGCGGTTAAACCACGAGTACTGCCCAAAAGAAATTATCTTGCAGGCGGCAGATGAGTTGGAAAGAATGCAACAGGGAATTGAGACATTACACGCTATGTACGAACAAGTAGGCCGTCAGCGTGACGAGCTGATGGATGCACAAAGATCAATGGTTGCCGCTATGCGGGGGAGGATTCAATGAAGTACAACGCAGAGCAAGTAACTTTTATGTTGGCCGAGGCCATAGATCAAAACCGCGAGTACAAGTCATGGCATTGCAGTACTCAGCACCTTATGACCCTTGTTGAGAGGGTTGTTGCCGAGGAGCGTGAGGCGTGTGCGAAGTTGTGTGATCGGTACACTGATTCTTGTTCAGACCATGAAGCTGGCACAGCAATGAATATACAAGAAGCCATCAGAGCAAGGGGCAAGCATGACTAAAGACGAAGCATTGAAGCTGGCCTTGGAGGCGTTGAACGATTTATCGGCTTGGAATGATGGAGAAGTTGGAGGCCACATGGATGAGCCGTATTCCGCAGAAGTGGCTAGACGTACCATCACCGCCATCAAAGAAGCCTTGGCACAACCAGAGCAAGAGCCTGTGGCGTGGGAGCAGTTCCATGAACACATGGCTGGGCCGTTTTACAAAGCCCCACCACAACCAGAGAAAGAGCTTGTGGCGTGGGGAGTCTTTGAAAACAATCTGCACGATATGTTTTTTACTGAGGCCGAAGCAGTTGAAATGGCACAGCTAAAAGGAAACCATGCTGAAGTGAAGCCACTCTACACAGCACCACAGCGCAAGCCGCAATACGACAAAACAAAAATGAATTGCTTTGTGCAAGATTTGTATGACAAGAAAATGCAAGAGGGAAAGCATGGTCAGTATGAAGCCATGTTTCATGTTGTTCACCGTGCCATTGAAGCCGCCCACGGCATTAAGGAGTAAGACATGGCAATCATTGGATTTATTGTTTGCGGTGTATTGCTTATTTATTTTTCATTAGCGTGGGCAACCGTCGCCTTTAATACGCTCGGAAAGTACAACATAGGT
>Ga0118677_10001156_pt1 | contig 56643 bp, 35 predicted proteins | sample AliMusrvi5mmetaG_FD_86154 | JGI IMG/M metagenome (GOLD analysis project Ga0118677, IMG submission 86154)
GGTTTGGAGGGGAGTCAACGGGAAAGGATGCGGCTTCCGATTTCCGGCTTGATCTTCTCCCCGGAAATTGGGCCGCCGCTGGGATCGAGGATGTTGCCAGCAGGCAAAAGCGATTCACTTTCAGACGTCCAAAGTCATTTCTTTAATTGCACGTAATCCAGACACTGCTTGTCCGCCAATAGACGGGTGCGCAGTGCCTGGTAATCGACCTTCTGCACAGGCCGGTTGTTATCGATGGCCATTACGGCGGCGGTGCCGGCTGATTGGCCGAGCACCATGAAGACGGGTTCCATGCGAATGGAGCCATAAGCGATGTGCGAACTGGAAAGAACAACCGGCACCAGCAGATTGATGCACTCATTGGCCTTGGGGACGATGGCGCGATAGGAAACCGGGTAGGGATGTGGCGTCCCTTTCTGAACATCCCCTTCGTTGGCCGCCTTGCCGTTGACAACCAGGCGCCGGACATTGTGCGAATCCATCGTGTACTCGGCCAGTCCAATGGAGTCGTTGGGAACCTCCTGCCCTATGCAATTTGCCTCGGTCATTACATAGTCCGACACCATGCGGCGGCCCTCGCGGATGTATAACTGGTGCGGCCACCCGCCGGTCTCAACAAAATCCTTCCGGGTAAGCCCATACGCTTTCATCTTGCCGCGGACGTCCTCGGGAACTTGCGGATCATTCGCCACGAAATAGCATAGCCCCTGTTGATAGGTGATGTGTTCCTGATAGATTTTTTCCCGGAGTTGGTAGAGTTTTGTTAGATAACCAGTTTGATCAAGATTGACATGGCGCTGGACTGGCACGGGCTTGGTCACTTCGCGGCCGGGGCCATCGGGCCAATCATAATTCGCTCCAATATTATCGGTGGAAAACCCGTCATCGTTGTTCACATCACCGGGATGGATATTAATGCCGCATGGTCCTCCCGCGGCCATATAGCGCAAGAGAAGGGCATATTGGCTGGGATCGTAGCCCGCTGGCTTCGGAAAGGGCAAACCGTCCTTCTCGAAAAACATGCGGAAATTATAGGCCTGAAGCCGGCCATCTCCGTCACCCTTGGCACCGAGTGGCTCCTGGGAGATGCGCGGCAACAGCCCCGATTTGGAATCGCCCGGAACAATATACGGGTCCACCGGTTTCCTGAATTGATTTCCACCCGGCTTTCTAAAGAAACTCACGCCATTGTGTGTTTCATTATAGACGCTGTTGGCTTCCCGCCCGACATGATAGGAAACTCCCGCCACCGCCAGAAGGTCTCCCTCGTAGGTGGCATCGATGAAGATTTTCGCGCGGAAACGATTCCCGTTTTCCATTTTGATTTCAACAATCCGCCCCGCCTCGGTCTTCGCCTGGATCAAGCGATGTTCAAGGAATGTCGTCACCTGCGCCTCAGTGAGCATTTTGCGGAATTGAGCCTCTGCGGCAGCGGGATGAAAACCAGCTCTCCCGACCGCCTTGTAGAACTCCAGACTAATCCCGCCGGCTGATTTGCCTCCGTCGGTGGCGGATAAACCGCCGGAAGTGAGTCCGCCGATGTGTTTACCAAACTCGACCAGCACGGCTTTCTTCCCCATCCGGGCGGCTTGAATGGCTGCCATAACCCCGCCCGGTGTTCCCCCATAAACGCAAACATCCGCTTCGATGACCCGTGGTGGGTTCACCGCTGGCAGTGGATAGTAATATTTCAGCGCGGCGGCGCCTCCTTCCTCTGCCTTCAATGGGTTCAGAGCTCCCTCCTGGGCCGGCGCCGTTTGAGCGAAGGCGAAAATGGCCAGGGCGATGAATGGTAATTTGATGTTCATGGTGGTATGTGGGTGCTGACTATTTAGAAGCGGAAAGATTGGCCGGGGTGATATTCCAGCCATCTAGCGAGACGGCCATCTTTTTGGCGGCATCCTTGGTCGCGCAGCGAATGGTAATAGTCGTCCTCTCTCCGGGCAGGAGAGAGACGTAGTTATCACTGGCGTAAGCGGGCAGGATGCGCGTGCCCGTCTCCGCATTGCGCAGGCAGAGGTGGGTCATGAGCGCGACGGTTTTTGCGGTGTTGACCAAGTCCACTGTCGCAAGGGTTTCATTCCCTTCTGTGCGGAAGCGCACGGAGGCAGTCAGCGCGATCTTGGGAAGTTTATCCAGTTCAAGCAACTGTTCCGGTTTCTCGGAATGCCAGTAGAAATTTCCAGAGAGTAGATTGCCAGAACCGTCGAGTAATTCGAGTTTGAGGAACTGCACGGGATGCGCCGCGAAATCGGCCCAGGTGACTTTCGCAACCGGCGCCCCGGTATTAGCCGCGACGCTGACCGGGGAGGTCTTCTCGCTCAAGGTCGAGCCGTCCAGCGCGATGACCTTGACCTTGACCGACGCCTTTTCGATCGGCGTCTGCGGGTTGTTGATGACCGAGACGGAGTCATCGGGGAAGTTCCACTGGACATGGACGGGTTCGCAGGCCTTCTTTGATGCGTAGTAGGAGGCATGGGTATCGTAGTCTTGGGAATAAACCTGCCAGACGGTGCTCGGCCAGGCGGGGTGTGACATCCAAATCATCATGCCAGTGCTGCTGTTCCACATATTGGCGTTCCAAGCTTCAAACATGACCCGGTGGTGCGTGTAGTTGAGCATCTGGATGCGGCGGATGAAATCGTCTAAATTCCCTCCTTCTCCATATTGTGGTTTCGCCGCTCTACGGTATGATAAAGCTCCTCCATGCAAATCGTGGTAGGCCCAGGCATCCTGCAGGGGCCAGTATTGGATTGGGTCGAGCATCGCTCGCATCGCATCGGCTGTCGGTATGGAGTTAATGCCCAGTTCGGTTGTGAATCCATTCGCCCATTCGTAGTATTTGGAAGGCTCATAATAATACCAAGGGCCGCTCCCACGGAGATTTCCGCCTTTGGAGCTGGGAATGTAAGGCCGGGTGCCGTCCAATGTGGTCAGGAGTTTTTCAAGCGGTCTGTTGATATAATCTGGCGGGACTCCTTCGTTGCGACCGCACCAGACGGCAATGGAAGGATGGTTGCGGAAGCGTTTCACCACATCTTCCGCATTGGCAACGAAGCGTTCAGCGTCGATGGCCGGAACATTAAATCCGGCTGTCGAAAGCCAGAAATCATTCCAGACGAGGATGCCGTATTTATCGGCAAGTTCATAAAGACTCTCCTCGGTGCTCTGTCCACACCAGTTCCGGATCATGTTGAAGTTGGCCTCGCGATGGAGGCGGAAATAGGGTTCAAGGCGTTCGGCGGAACAGCGCTTGAGGGCGTCATCCAGGCCCCAGTCGCCGCCGCGCACGAAGATGCGCGCGCCGTTCACTTTGACGACAAACGGGCCTTTTGCATCGGACAGGTATTCGTGGTCGATTTGCCGCAGTCCGATGCGCTGGCGAAAGCGATCCGACTCGCGCTTGCCGCCGTCAAGCACACGGAGCGTGAAATCGTGAAGCGTCGGTTCACCGTGGCCGTTGGGCCACCAGAGCTTTGGATTGTTGATTGAAAATTTGAAGCTCACAGTCCCGGTGGCGCCGGGAGCCAGGGTGACGGACTTTTCCTCTTTGGCGCCGGCGATCTGAGCCTCGACGGCAACGGTCTGCGGCGTTTGCGTGAGGTTGCGCAAATCGGAAGTGATGGCAACCTCGGCCAAGGAAAGGTCGGGAAGGTTTGGCAACATGGTGACCACCTGCGGGTCGCCGATCTTCACCGCACCGGTGGGGTGAAGCACCACATCCTGCCAGATTCCGGTGCAGCGGTCGCGGATGGTGGGAATCCAATCCCAGCCGTCTGTGCAGAAGAAGGTGGGGCCGTCGAGCGCGCCATCTGTGCCGTTGGGACCGGCACCGGCTTTGATCGATTCCTCTCCGCAGCCGCCGGGAGTGAAGTGAGGCTGGGGCCAGACGCGCACGGCGAGGACATTATTGCCCGTTGCGGCAAGCGCCGAAGCCACATCGAACTGGCCACGAATGAAGGCGCCGCTGATGGCGCCGAGTTTGCGCCCGTTGAGCCACACCTCGGCATGGTAGTTCACTCCATTGAAGGTGAGCCCGACGTTGCGGTCTTTCCACGCCGCCGGGGTCGGAAACTCCACCCGATACCACCACGACTTGTTGGCAAGCTCGGGGATGAGCATGTTGTTGAGTCCGTGGAGCGGGTCTGGATAAACACCTTGTTGCACGAGCGTGGTCAGCACGGTGCCTGGAACGGTGGCGTCATACCACGAAGCCGTGTTGAAACCGGGTTTCGAGATTTGCTCCGGTGTGGCTTGGACGGAGGCGGTGTCGGCCAGTTCCCAACCACGGTTAAGCGTGAGGTTACCAGCGTCATCCGGTGAGGATGCAGGGCGTGCGGCAAGTTTCGGGATGCGCTCCGTTTTCACGGGCGGCACGGGCTTGGGAAAGGTGTCCGGATTTTGAGGGGGCAAATTTCGCGACCCTTCGTCGAATGGGCTGGCATCGGCACGGTTATTCGGGGTGGCTCCTTCGGGTGCCGGAGCGAATACAAGCCCATCGAGACCGGTGCTTTGCTTGGCGAACTGGGCAATCTCGTTTTCCGGCAAAGCTTGGTTCCAGATGGAAAATAGGGCCACCTTGCCCGCAAAGCAGCCGCTTTTATCCCAAGCGGGTGGTGGCGCCACCTGCGGTTGCATTGCGGCGCGAGTCAGTGCGACCTCCGCACTGGCGGCTGGCGCTCCGTTCACAAAGAGGCGAAGCGTTTTCCCGTCGAAGCTGGCGGCGATATGCTGCCAGGTTCCCGGCTTGATTTCTGCATTGAACGCAAGCCGGTCCGGCGCCGGGGGCTTCGGTGTCTCTCCGGGCTTCAGTCTTCCCTTGCGCTGAAACTTTCCATACCAGCAGAACCACCCTGCGGCATCGGCTCCGATGAACCGCTGCGCGCCGTGATAGTCAACGCCATCGCCGAAGCCGGCAATGAGGATCGGCACGGTGAGGGCTGCGGAAGGCTTCACCCAGGCGGAAATCGTCCACGGATCCCCCGGTTCGGAGGGGGGCTGGCCGCCGAACCATTCGACGTGACCCGGTCCACTGCCCCGTGCGTCGGCGTTGAAGGGACCGAACACCGAAGATGCGGCTGTGGCGGTTCCCGCAGCGACTGAACCGATTTGTGACAAAGCACAGAGAGCAAAGGCGATTATCGACGATTTGATGTTCATTGGGATTTCAGGTTCCAGGTTATGGAGCTGGTGTCTTGGTTGGCGGAGCCGACCTTGTTGGAGCCGCAACCTTTGGAACAGGCGTCGGCGTGGGCAAGGGCTTCACCGGTGCCGGATGCGGGAAGTTATTCCAGCACTCGACCACGACCTTCGGCGTCTCGCCTCCCGCGTTCACCGGATTAAACTCCGCAATGATGCGTTTGGTTTCGCCGGGGACCAAAGAAAAATAGCCATGGTTCATAAAGACCGGCAGGACCTGTTCGCCCGTGCTCGGCTTCACCGGTTTCGGCCGGATGGCAAAGGCAACCGCGCCCGAGTTGGCCGGGTTGGTGATGTCCAGCGTCAGCTTTGTCATGCCGTTGGCCAGAACCTCGGATTTCGGCTCGCTGACCGCCAGCTTCACGGGCTTCAGGCTGCTCAGGCCGAAGAAATCCAGATAGGTCGTCCCCCGCCAGTAGAAGTTTTCGGAGACCACCTTTCCTGCCTGATCCGTCAGACGCAGCTTCAAGAAGTGGGTCGCCGAGAGATCGGCGGGCGCCTCCAGCTTGAAACAATCGGCGACGGCATCAAAGGGCGCCTTGACCGAAGCGCTCTGGTGGGCCTTTTCCGTGCCGTCCAGGTTGTAAATCCAGAGGTCGGCCTTGAGATTTTCCACGGTTTTTCCCGAGGTGTTGGCCACCCGGATGCGGTCGTCGTTGCAATTCCAGAAGATGTGAATGGGCTCGCACCCTGTCTTGGCACCCCAGTAGGCACCGGTCGTGTCGTAGTAGTAATCGTAGGTCTGCCAGACAAAGACGGGGTAGGCCGGGTGGCTCATCCAGAGGATCGCGCCGGAGGCATCCCGATCACTGCGGTCCAGCCAGCCTTCAAAGATCGCCTTCATCGATTCCTGGTTGAGCAACTGAGCCTTGCGGCAGAAATCCTCGGCGTCCGAAGCTGTCCCGTAACGGGAAGCCAGATCAGTTGCATATCTTTCCGGGTTGGCGTGACCGGCGCTCCTGCCAAAAAAATGGTTGACCCACATCGGATTCTGAGGCGGCCACCAAGTTTCTTTTGGCATGAATTTTTTGAAACTATCGAAGCTCGTAAACGTCGGCATCCCGACCTCGCTGCGCAGTCCGAGGACAGACCTGCGGAGGGGGCCTACTCTGCCTCTCGATAACAAGCCGTTGAAGTAATCCTTCAAACCGTAATTTTGCCAGGGTCCGCTGCCGCTCAGGCCATCCGCACGCGAGTTGGGATGGTATTGGCGGTCATCCCCATCATACTTCTTGATGATTTCCGCGAGGGGGTCGTTCACCTCGGGCGGCGGCGTCCCTTCATTCATCGCGACCCAGAAAGAGATGCAAGGGTGATTTCGGAACTGCTTGACCTTTTCAATGGCATTAGCGTGAAAGATGCCGATATCGCTCGGGTTACAACCTTGAGAATCCAGCCAGAACTCATCCCAGACCATGATGCCATGCCTGTCGCACGCCTCGTAAAACGCCTCGTCGGGAACCGACCCCATCCAGTTGCGGATGATGTTAAAGTTCTGCTCCTTGTGGAAGCGAACGCGAATGTCGTAATCGGCAGCCGTGCGGTTTCGCATTAAATAGTCCGGCAAGCCCCAGCTTCCCCCTTTGAGGAAGAGGCGCGTCCCGTTGATGTAAAAGGAGAGGACCTCCTCTTTGACCTCGTAGGTGTATCTCTTGATGCCGAAGGCCACCGTTTTCTGGTCGGAAACAGTTGCGCCCGTGCGAAATTCCAAATGCGCGGTGTACAGGTTCGGCTCGCCGTAACCGTTCGGCCACCAGAGCTTGGGATTGCTGATATGCAACGCCGGAGTGTCTGAGGCACTCAGGGTGAGCGTCTGCGTCTCGCCCGGCTTCAAGGTGACAGCCTTGGTGAAGACGATCTTGCCGGGGTTGATCTCCCCCACCAGCTCCCCGCTCACCGCCGAGGAGGAAGCATTGGCGACTTCCGTTTGAATCGAAAGATCGGCCTCGGTGTTCTTGGGCAGCGCGGTGCGAATCCAAGGATCGTGAAGGGAAACCTCCCCGGTATGGGTGAGATACACATCCTTATAGATGCCGGTATTCAGCCCAGGCACGCGCGGCATCCAATCCCAACCCCGGCTGCAAATGAGCGACGGGGAGGAGCAATTTCCGTGAATTTTTCCATCCGCCTCTTTGCCTTCCGGCACGATCATGATATGCGCCAAGACGGCCAGGGAATTCTTCCCCCCGGTTTTTACGAGCTTGCTCACATCGAAGCACCCGCGCTGGAAAAATCCCAGTATGGCGCCCACTTTGGTTCCGTTGACATAGACATCCGCATCGCGGTGCACCCCGTCGAGGTTCAGCCAGATGCGGCCCCCTTGGAAGTAATCCGCCGGCACCGTGAACTCCGTGCGATACCAGTAGTTCCGGTCGTATTTCTTCCTGTCTGCCCTCCCGATATTATTTCCGAATTCGGGATCCTTCACTGCCAACCCGGCGGTGATATAGTCAACGAAGGCGGTTCCGGGAACATGGGCTGTCACCCATTTCTCGTCGGCAAAGCCAGGAGCGGAGAGCTGCTCGCCGGTCTCCTTCACCTCCGGTTGCGGGGCCACTTTCCACGGGGTGTTGTTGAGGGAGGTGACGCCCCCTCCTTGAGCCGATGCAATTTGGGCCAAGGCACAGAGGGCCAGGATGATTAATAAATAGGGGCGGCGCCTATGCATATTGGGTGGTTGGTGTTTTTGTCGTTTCTCATTTTGTGCCTCGCGTGCCGGGCTTGACTTCGAAGTTCGCCTTCTCAGGCTCGAAAAATTCCGCGGGCGAGAACGTGTCCAGGTGGACGCCGAACGATTTGATGGCAGGGCATGCGCGTGACTGTAAAATCGTCAGCCGCACTTTGGACGTCTTCACCTTGGGGAAACGGTCCAGCTTGCGGTAGCCGATCGTGAATCCGCGGTTCAATTCTTTCCATGCTTTCGCGCCCTCGTCCCAGGCCTCGGTTTTGTATTCCGCAACACGCTGGCCGAGGGGAAGCATTTCTTCCAGGCGGATCACATTGAATTCCTGAACTCCGCCCAGATCCACTTCGAGAGTAGCGCTTGTTACGCCGTCGTCTGTCGCCCAATAGCTGTTTTTGTGGCTGTCGAGCGCCTTGTCTGCGCCGAAGGCAGAATCGTTACCGCGCACATTGCTCGCCGTTGCGGTTTTCCCGGCGGCGAAGTCCGTCCCAAAAATCTTCCCAATCGCGTCGTGAAATTCGTGCAGGCGTTTCACCGAGTCTTCGGAAAACAGGCCGCGTTTGTCCGGCGCGACATTGAGCATGAAAATCGAATTACGGCCAACGGAGGTGTAGTAAAAGTTCAGCAGTGTCGCCAGACTGTGCGGTGGCGCGTCGCTCCAAAACCAATTCCCGTTGATCATCGTGTCGCACTCAACCGGGAACCAGATGCGTTTGGCTGCGTCTGTTTCCGGGGGCGGATACACGCTCCAGTTTGCGAGCTTGGCGCAGGCGAGTTCATTGCCAACCCAACGCATGTCCTCTGTTACCAACTCAAGGCGCGGGCCTTGTTTGATGACGGCTTTCGGTTGAAGCCTTCGCACGAGTCCGATGATGTTCGGCCAGTCCGCGACATTCGCTTTGTTGCCGTCGAACCACATTTCGTAAATTGGACCGTAGTTGCCGAGCAACTCACTGAGCTGTTGGTGATAATACTTGGCGTAGGCTGGCTTGTCGGAGTCGTAATACGCCACGCTGCGGTCCCAGGGCGAACAATAGATGCCCAGCTTGACGCCGCCAGCTTTGCATGCCTCGGAGAGTTCCCGCACCACATCACCCTTTCCGGCTTTCCAGTCGCTGCTTTTGACGCTGCGGTCGGTGGTCGCCGTTGGCCAGAGACAGAAACCATCGTGATGTTTCGCGGTCAGAATAATCCCTTTGAATCCGCATTCCTTCGCGACGCGCACCCATTGGTTGCAGTCAAGATTCGTCGGATGAAACAACTTCGGGTCTTCATTTCCCAGGCCGGTCTTGCCCGTGGTGAATGTGGTCACGTTGAAATGCACGAACATCGTCAACTCATCCTCCTGCCACGCCATCTGTTCGGGAGACGGAAGGGGTTCTATGGGTTTTGGCGGTTCAGCCGCGTCGAGACGAAGCGTGCTTGTGGCGAACACAAGAAGGACGAACGCAAGACAATGAGGGAGGGGCATGGGAGTTGGGTTGGCTATTTTTTGGAGGAACGTCTCGTTGGTTGAGCCTGGATTCGTTGCCGACACCCCCGGGCGCAATCGGAAACGCCGGCCGGAGCTGCCGCGTTGACGTATCCCCCGGCGGCTGCCCCTCTCTGCGAGAGCGCACAGAGGAGCAGGCCGAGGAGGGATGATGTGATGTTCACGGGGGGATGATAAGAGTATGGCGCAGGATTATTTTTGGGTTTGCCCGGTCCCGTTCCCGGCGGGTGCGCGCAACTGCCAGGGCTGAACCGGCGCAGTCGCCACGCCCACGAACGTGTCGGCGCAGCCGTAGTAAAGGAACCATTGGTTCTTAAAGAGAACCAACCCCTCGATAAAGGTGGTTCCGGCTTTGTACCCGCCGGTTTTTTCCCAAGGCAGCTCGGGCTTGATGAACGGCACGTCGGTGCGGTCCAGCAGCTTGCTCGGGTCGGCGGTGGAAAAGAGCGCCTGCCCTCCGGAATAAGCAAGGGCGCCCACCCCGATGTCATTGAGCGGCTCCTTTCCGTTCCGGCCATTGTAAAAGAACACAATGCCCTTTTCGGTGAGAAGCGCCGGTGGTCCGGCCTCCGGAAAGCCGCTGTCGAACTTGCCCTCGCGTCTGGCGACCAGAATGCCGGGATTATCATGGGGACCGTCGGACCCCCGCAGGAGGGCGCTCTTTGCGTCGAGTTTGTTGAGCGGAGTGCCCACCACGGGTGCCCATTTGCGGAGGTCTTCCGAGGACATCAGCCAGATGCTTCCCTCTCCGACATAGAGCCAGTAGCGGCCGTTGATCTTGGCGGCTATCAGGCGGTCCCCGGCGACTTTGCACACCAGCGAGGCGGATTTATGCGGGGGCCGAACTGGCTTGCCGTCGGGACTCATGACAACCACCGGTCCGAGCTTGGTCCAGTGGACCAAATCTTTGGAGGTCGCCATCCCAAGCTGGGTCCCGCCGCTTTGGCCGCGCGGCACTTCCGTGTATAAAAGCACGTAGGTGCCGTCCTCGGTTTCGACAATACGGGGGTCTTCGCATCCCCCCGTCCACTCGTTTGTCTTCTGGTCGTCCTCGTCTGGGAAGAGAACGGGCTCGGGCATTTTCTTGAAGTGAATGCCGTCCTCACTCACCGCCAGGCCGAGGCGGGAGGTGAGCCTGCGGGTGACCTTGTCTGGCAGATCATCCGCGCGGTAGAGGAGATAGACCTTCCCATCCTTGACCACCGCCGCTGGGTTGTAGGCGTGGGTGGCCTCCCAATTCACGGGAGCCTTCCGCATGGGGCAGTTGAAGACGGAAGCCGGGTCGGGCTTGATGACCGGTTGGGCATCGGCCGGGCGCGTGAACGGCCCCAGGCCCCATTCGGGCACGCCCGTTGAAGCCGCTGCGTTGGCGGGTTCTTCGGCGGCTGACACGATTTGTGACAAGGCACTAAGGACGAGGATGGCGAGGAAGGATTTGCTGTTCATTGGGGTGATTGGTGTGGGGTGGTGCATGGTGGATCGATTACTTTCCCGGCATGGGCGCGGGTTGCGTGCGGCGCTGCGCAAAGAGCCAATCGTAGAGTTCCTCGGTGGCGTAGGCACGGTCCCAGCAGTTATGGCCGACACCGGGATATTCGTCATACTTCGGCTGTCCGCCCGCCGCTTTGAGCGCCGCGACCATGTCTTGTGAAAGCTTTACCTTTACCGCAGCGTCGTTCGCACCGTGGAAAATCCAGATCGGGATTTTGGCGAGACGCGGTGCCAGCGCCTTGTCCCCGCCGCCGCAGACCGGCACGCCTGCGGCAAAGATATCGGGGTGGCGCTGGAGCATATCCCACGTCCCGAAGCCGCCATCGGAGATCCCCGTTACGTAGATGCGCGTGGGATCGATGGGGAATTCCGTGCGGATGGCGTCCAGCAACTCGGAAGCGGCGGCGATGGGCTTGCTGGGCTTCTCCGGCATCGTTTGATCCGTGGCCTCCCACTGCGTAGCCGACCACGTCGGTGACGGATTAGTCGGGTAAGCCGGGCACTGGGGCGCGATCACGAAGCAGGGATACTTCAGCATGATCTCGTCGCTGGCGAAGGCTTTCACACCGAAACCAAGTTGGGCGACGTTGTTCGTTCCACGTTCGCCGGACCCATGGAAGTAGATGACCAAAGGGTATTTCCTCTTAGGATCGAAGTCCTTGGGTTTGAGGAGCCGGTATGGCAACTCCATTGAACCCTTGAACGTCCGTGCTTCAAAACGTTCAATGATCGGATCAGGTTTGCTGGTTGGAGCGGGATTGGTCCGGAATAGGGAGGCTGGCAGGCCTTCCTTGCTGCAGAGATTCACGTCGGGGACACGCTCCCAGCCATAGCGCACGGCAACTGGAAACGTCACCACAAAGCTCGAAACGACGACTGTGTCATCTTTGATCTCGGCCTTGGCTGGGACGAACGGTTGGCCCGCACCCGCAACGGTGAACCCTTTCAGCGGCCCGCCTTTCGCCACCAGGCCACCACCGATGTGCTTGAAGCTGAGAATCACTTTGTTCTTCTCGATCTTGAATGAATCATACTCGGGACCGGAGTATTCGATCTTTTCCCCATAGGCCAGCGCCCGTGCCGCCAGAGCCAGGCGCGTGCCGACCGGTTCCTTCTGTTTGGCATCGCCTAGATGTGTGGCGGCCATCGCGGTATTGGATGTTTTCTTCAAGAGCAGCAAGTGCGCCTCGCGGGTCTCCTCGCGGGACTCCGGCAACTGGGGTCCATCCGCAGGGACAAAGAGGAAGGGGAAATCGCCCTCGCCCCATTTCTCCCGCCAATCCTCAATCAGGCGCGGAAAGAGCGTGCGATACTCCTTGTCGGTATTCCCGCCCGGAATCCAGATCACCCCTTTCATGGCGTAGGGGATGATCGGCGCAATCTTGCCATTGAAAAACGTCGTGGGAATCGACCCCGGCCGGCCGGTCAAAGTTCCTGGCAGCGCCGGCGGCCACGGCTTGGGCGTGACAGGCTTGGGCATGGGCGGCAAAGGTTTCCCTGCCGCTTTGTTTTTTTCGTTTTCTGATTTCCAAACCATGAGTGCTTGTTGGTATGGCTTATCAACTGTCTCTTCCCACTCTTTCAACTTGGCCGGAAACGCCGCCAGCTCCTGCGGGTATCTTGCGGCAGACGCCTCGCTTTCTGCCGCCATTTTCCTGAATGACTCCACATAGCCATGAAGTGCCGGATCTTTCTCCAAGCCGGAGAGGCTGGTCCAGGCCGGGATGGGCGTTCCGCCCGCCGAGCTGTTGATCACCCCCACCGGAGCGCCCGTCGCCTTGTGGATGTCGCGCCCGAAGAAATAGCCGACGTCCGAAAATCCGCTAACAGTTACCGGCGAACATTCGACCCACTCACCCTTCTGCGACTCGGCCTGGGGGGAGAGAGCGCCAGCATTATTGACGGAGAAACTCCGCAGCTTGGGGTAATTTGCCAGAGGTTTTTCCGTCGTCGCGTTTGCACAGCCATCGAAACCCCATAACTGGCCCGAGCAGACCCAGACCTCGCCCACCAGCACATTCTTGATGGTGATGCTGTTCTCCCCCGCAATGGTCATGGTGAATGGTCCGCCCGCCCTGTGGTGCTTGAGGCGCACCATCCATTTGCCGTCCTTGGAAACGCTGCTCTCGCTCTGGCCGTCAAATGTGACAGTGACCTTCTCGCCCTCCTTGGCAGTCCCCCAAACCGGCACGTTCGCATTTTGTTGCAAAACGGCGTTGTCGGAGAAAAGGGCATTGGGTTTTACTTCGGCCTCTGCGTTCCAAGCGAGGGCGAAGGCAAGAGTCGCGGTCAGTGAGATGACGAGTTGTTTTTTCATGAATTGTTTCCTTTCAAGTCGGTCATTGGTTTGTCGATGCTGGAGATGTTGCGGCCGGTGCGTGCAACTGCCACGGCTGCACTGGCGCGGTCGCCACCCCGACGAACGTGTCAGCGCACCCGTAGTAGAGGAACCATTGGTTCTTAAAGAGAACCAACCCCTCGATGAAGGTGGTGCCGGAAGCATACTGGCCGCTTTTTTCCCACGGCAGTTCGGGTTTGATGAACGGCACGTCGGTGCGGTCGAGCAGCTTGCTCGGATCAGTAGCAGAGAAAAGCGCTTGGCCGCCGGAGTAGGCGTTCTTTCCCACGCCGATGCCGTCGAGCGAACCCCTGCCGTTCTTGCCATTATACATCAGCACGATGCCCTTATCTGTTAGAATAGCCGGCGGACCGCACTCAGGAAAACGGCTGTCGAACTTGCCTTCGCGTTTGGCGAGCAGGATGGCGGATTTATCATTGGGACCGTCAGACCCCCGCAGGAGGGTGGTTTTTGCGTCGAGTTTGTCAAGCGGGATACCCGGAACGGACTCCCATTTGTGGAGGTCTTCCGAGGATATCAGACTGATGCTCCCCTCCCCGAAATAAAGCCAGTAGCGGCCGTTGATCTTGGCGGCGATCAGGCGATCCCCGACAACCTTGCACACCAGCGAGGCGGATTTACTTGGGCCGCCCACCGGCCCGAGTTTGGTCCAGTGGAGCAAGTCCTTGGAGGTCGCCATGCCAAGTTTGGTTTTGGCTCCGCCGCCATTGCCGCACTTGAATTCCGTGTAAAGCAGCACATAGGTGCCGTCCTCGGTTTCGACCAGGCGGGGGTCTTCGCAGCCGCCTTTCCACTCGTTCTTCTTCTGGTCATCCTCCGCTGGGAATAACACCGGCTCGGGCATCTTCTTGAAATGGATTCCATCCTCGCTCACGGCGAGGCCGAGACGGGAGGTGAATTGGCCGATCCCCGCTCCACTGTCATCCTCGGCACGGTAAAGAACATACACTTTGCCATCCTTGACGATCGCCGCAGGATTGAACGTGTGCTTGGCTTCCCAGTGCACCGGCTCCTTGCGCATCGGGCAATTGAACACCGATGCCGGGTCCGGCTTGATCACCGGCTGGGCGTCCGCCGGGCGGGTGAACGGCCCAATGCACCAGTCGGGCACGCCGGGTGCGGTCGTGGTGTTGCCCGTTTCCGCGGCGGCGAACCCGATTTGCGACAATACGCAGAGGGTCATGATGATGAGTGTTTTAATATTCATGATGGGGATCGTTTTATTGCTTGGCGGGTTTAGCGTCCTTTGATCAGATCATCCCAGGTCTTCGCGTCAGCTTTATTGGCCAGGTCGGCGATGGACTGGTTGCGCTGTCTGGCCACGGCTTCAAGGGCATTGACCTGACGGAGGGAAAGCTGCACCACCCCTCTGACTTTCATCGCATTGGGAATGTCACCCCATTTTGCCTTGGCCGCCTGCAGCTGGGAATCTGTTAGACCGAAGGCCTGCAGAATGCTGCCCGCCATAATCTGATGGCCGATGAGATTCAAGTGGATGCCGTCGTCGGCGACGCGATTAGGTTTCGGAGTCACAACGGGTGCGCCGTCGGGAAGCTTCACCGCCGCCTGCATGAGGGGGTTCACATCCGCCAGCAGGCAATGCTTCTCCTTGGCCAGCGTCCTGATGGATTCATTGTAAGCCACCAACTTCTGATTGTTGGCATGGTTTTGATCTTCCGTGAACATCGTGACCGTCAGGAGCATCACGTTGATTTTCGCTGCCTGGCATTGATTCACCATGGCGGCGATGTTTTTCTGGAACTCTACAGCCGGCACGGGTTGCGCGCCCCCGCCGACATCGTTGATGCCACATTGGATGATGACCCAGTCGGGTTTCTTGGCGATTACATCAGTGCCGATCCTGCCAAGCAACTTTCCCGACGTGTGGCGTTTGATTCCAGCCGGTATCGGCGTGACTTTAAGCCCGGCGGTATTTAGCCCGCTGATGACTAGATTGACGAAGCCGGCCGGCGCCCCGGACCCACCCCAGGTGATCGAGTCGCCGAGAAATGCCAGTGTCTGGCCGTCCTTGATGGCGATGGCACTTGATTGGGCGCTGGGTTTTACTTCGGCCTGCGCACTCAAGGCGAGGGCAAGGGCCATAATAAGAAGGGTGGCAGTTTTTTTAATCATAGGAGTTTTCTAGGTTTTGCGAATCAGGCTTTTGCTTTGTATGGGTTACGGTTGGAACTTGATGCCAAGGGCGGCCCCGATCTGTTCGGCAATCATCTTATTTCCTGCAGAGTTTGGGTGCACGGTGTCACCGGTGAGAATACCCGCCACCTTGTTGTTTGGGTTATTGTTGATGCTGAACTTCTGGAAGGCGGCGTGCAAGTCCACCAGCGGAACCTTGAGTTCCTTGGAGGTATTTCTGGATATCTCGCAGTATTCATCGAGCATGACGGCCAGCTGACCGATCCCGTATTTTTTGGCGGGCTTCTTGGGGTCATCGGAAGGCGGCGGAGGCTGCATGTCGCCCGCCTCCCAATGCACCTTTTCACCGATCACGCAGGGGGTGCAGAGAATCGGTTCCGCCTTGGCCGCACGGATCCGCGTGATGAGGTCCTTCAACCCTGCCGCGTAATCCGCGCGGGAGGTGCCTCTGCCGCGTTCTTGATGCCAGACATCATTGACGCCGATGAAAACCACGACGACCGAGGGATGGAGCGCCAGGACATCCTTGTCCAAGCGCTGCTGCAAGTTGGGAACGGTGTTGCCGCTTCTCCCCGCCCCGATGCACTCCACCTTCAGGCCGTTTTTCCCGGCTTGGTCGGAGAGCATGGTGATGTATCCATTCGGACGGACACCTCCTGCGGTAATCGAGTCACCCAGAAAAACCACTTTGTCCCCATTGACGAGGGGGCGCAACGGCGTGGCAGGGGCATCAGCAGCGGTAAGCGCTGGGCTCAAGGCGAGGAAGGCGCAGGCACAGGCCGCAGCCAGGGAGAGGAGGAGTGGTTTTTTCATAATGTATTTCTTAAGAGAGATGTCTTGTTTGTTATTTTGTTTGGGTATCACGGACGAGCATCGAGCCCGCCGCTTTAGCCTGAGCCGATGGATGCGCGGGAGCATCAGCAGCCCTGACAAAGGTGAAGGCGATCAGGAAGCCGTCGACGATGCTGGCGTATTCCTGGTTGCTGATGGGCAAGTCTTTTTGACTCGTATTCACCAACAGCCCAAGAATATTGCGGTCAACGTAGTTGAGCAGCGCCGCGAAGAAAAGCGAGAATGCGACGGACCAGCGGAGGTTGGGGACTTTCATGGGAGTATAAGTTTCGGAGAAACTTTGGGTTGCATTATTGCTGTTCCCAAAACTCCCAGGATAGATCAGCCAGCTTGGGGGAAATAACACCTCCGGACAGGGATCCAATTTCAATGCCTTTGAAATCGGGTCCGGCTTCATCCGGCGTGTAGCGGTAGCCCTTGAAAACGGCATCCTTCAGCCCGGTTTGCACATGGAAAGTGTGTTCTGCAAAGCTGCGGTTGGAGAGGACGAATGTCAGTTTTCCATTGGCTCTTTTAAATGCGAGCACGCGGAGATCGGGGTCGGCATTTTCTTCCGTCACCGCGACGGCGCGGCTATCCCATGGCAGGTGTTTTACAAAGCTGCCCACGGCGTGCCAGTTGTATTTGTTCCAGGTCCAGTGGCCCGGTTGCAGGCCGGGAAACTTGGGAGCATCCCCCGGCGTTTGGTCGTCAATGGGGCGCCAGAAACCGAGCGAGTAACCACTGGCCTCGGCATTGCCGATGGGCTTGAGCGCGTGAATCCAGAACCATGTCGGCGCCTGGCCAAGCTGGAACCAGTTCATCATATGCTGCACCGTGTTGAGGCAGCGGGCGGGCGAGGCCGGGCCCTCTAGGTATTCATATTCATTCTGAAATGTTGGCTTGGCCGGGTGGATTAGCTGTGCGCTCACCTGCTTGGAATCGGATCCGATGTGATGGATGACAAGCGCGTCCACCAGTTTTGCCTGTTCCGGACTTTGCAGCACAGGTTTGATGAAATGCAGGTCCCAGGAGTCGGCGATAATCTGGATCTTTGGGTCGAACGCACGGATGACTGGAGCCACGGCGAGGAAGGTTTTGGAATAATTTTGCGGGGTATAAACACAGGAGGGATATTTGACGTCGCAAATTGGTTCATTTTGCAAACCCCACATCGAGATGGGGATGCCGTTGTCACGCAGGGTCTGCAAATCGTGGCGGCAGGCGGCGGCGAAGTCCTGCAAAAACCGATCCACATCGCCCTTGTAATCCGGGTCATTGGCGAAATTCTTGCCAAAGCAGCGCAGGACATTCTCCGTTTTATCCTGGCCGTTGTATTTGCGGTTGGCTTTCCAGAAGGGCGAAGGTGACCAGTATTCGAAGGATACACCTTCGACGTCGGCCGCCTTGAGCATGTCACGGATTTCCACCAACTGCTCCGCCCAGCGCGGCTTGAGGAATTGCTGGTCGGGATGATCCTCGCCGCGCCAGTATAGCCCGCCCGCGAGGCGGCAGTAACGGAATCCCTTGAGCATTTCGCGGTAGAAGCGCTCGCGCTCGGCCGGCACGAGATCATGCGGCACGCTGGTGGTTGCGGCGGGAAGCCCTTGGTTGCCGGAGGCGATTGAGTCCGATTGGATTTCAAAGCCGATGCCCCTAATCACCTGTCTCTCCTGCTCGGGATGAATGGTGATTTGGCTCTCCGTCGCGGCGGGAGTTGGCCGCGTCGGGCGCTGGACGGAATACTCCGCGCCAAGTGACGGGACACCTAACACAAGAGTTATTAGAGAAAAAGAGATTACGGCTGACTTCATATCATTGTTAGGCAGAGAAGAACCGGACGTAATCGAACTCAGCAATGGCGGGTAGCGCGGTATTATCCACGGCTTTGGTTCCTCCAAAGTTTGAAGCAATAGAGGTCAGCCAGATGTGCTGATCGCCATGCTCGAAGTCGGGGCTGCCGCCGCCTCTATACGTCGCCTTGGTCGTTTGGACGAGTACGCCGTCGAAAAAGTATTTTACCGTGATGGGCGTGAACTCGCAGCCGAAGATATGGAAGTCGGCGGAGAGGTCGGGCGTTTTCACGGTCTTGGTGCCGAACGCGACGTGTATGCCCTTCCATTTGTGGACATTCACGGCGTAACTGTTTTTATGGATCGAATCATTCTCGATTACGTCGAGTTCCTGGCAGGCAGCGTTGGGGCCGGTGTTGCTCTGGCCGTTGTGGAACATCATCCAGAACGAGGTGTGCCAGCCCGCTCCGGGCGGAGTTTTCATGCGTGCCTCGTAATAGCCGTAACGGAAGGCCTGTTTGCTGATGACGCCGCCGCCGGTGTAATGCTTATCGCCCGCATCCTCCTTCTTCAACCAAAGTTTCAGCGTGCCGCCGGAGATTTCCACATTCTCCGGCTTCTGGGTGCTCCACATCTTGCTGTCTGTGCGGTAATCCCACTTATTCACATCTAACTCCGTAGCGCCAAATTCATCCGACCAAGCCAGCTTGTAGGTTTTCATGCTGCCGTCTTTGACATACGGCGTGGGCAGTTCCGTATTTTGGCCGAGTGCGGGATGGTGGCCGGCGAGCATAGTGATAGCGGCAAGCGAGAAGATGAGTGATGATTTGATTTTCATTTTGATACAGCAAAGGCGTCGATAGCCACGTAATCCTTACTTGTGTTCACAATCTTGATCGTGTGTTGGCCGGCCGACAAGCCCTGCACGCTGAACACCCTGATCTGCGCGATGCGTGGAAAATCATCCATCTTGAGATTCACACTGCCACGCGGATGGCCGTCGATAAACACCTCGATGGCGCCCTGATCTTTAAACTTTTCCGACAGCACCTCAATGCCAGTGCCAGTGAACGAAAACTCCGCGGTGTCGCCAGGAGTATTCGAATAGTGCACATCGTCATTGTAATCACTGTAGCCGCGTTTTGGGCTGGCAGTCCACTGGCCGGTGTAGCGGATGGCGGGATTGTCGTCGTTTACGATCGTGCTGGGCGGAAGGGGTTTGGTTTTGACGATGAGAGGAATGCGCCAGTTTTTGTAAAGGCCGTTTTTTACATCCGGGAACGGACAACCGGATGTATAGAGATCAACCTTCACATCGTCCCCCTGCTGTATTTGATACTTGGCACAGAGGTTCGGGCCATACATGTGCTGGCCTTTACCGAGAAACTGATCGTCGAATGAAGAAATGCAGGTCCACGGGCCCCATGGATGGGCGGCCTCATAGAAATCGTAAACCACCCGCTCCGGTTCAAACCACTTCTTCAATGTCGGCGTAACATACCAGGAGACGAGCAGGTAACGATTCAATGCCGGGATGAACGCCGGGGATGTCCAGCCGAGTTTGGCCGGCTTTGTTAGAATAGGTTGCGCCTTTGCCAAATCGTTGGTCCAGGAACTCTCCGCTGCGCCATCGCCGCCGACAAAATACTGCCAGTCGGCGGCATTGAGTTTGGGTAGGTCTGTCCGGCGAATCCGCGCGACGATGAAATCATCGCCTCCATTCCAGAAGCCGTTGTTGGACAGCGCATAGACAAATTGATCGGCATTGTCGCGTTTAACCTGGCCGCCGTTCTTGCCGTAGTGAATGAAACCCGGCCCGCCAAACCGTGTGCCGGGCCACATCGGAGTCTCGTAATTTTCCTTCGGACTGCGCGTCCACGTCCGGCCCCGGTCGGTCGATTTGATCAGGCTGGCGTTGAACGAGGTCTGCCGCATTAACGGGTCCTTCGACTTGTCCCCGTAGATGTTCCGCACGACGAACGCATAGAACACGCCGTCAATGCATTCCTGGCCGGTGGCCTTCCAGGTCGCTCCGTCGGGCCCCGTCTCGTTGGCCTTGCCATAATCCATGGCGTTGATCAACTCGCCTTTCAGGTTCTGCAGGTCGGGCCCGGTCAGCTTGTTAAAGCACAAATTTCGTACCGCCCGCGCATTCTTGCCGAACCCGCGCCCGTCGCAGCTGAAATGGTATAGATTGTCGTCGTCCGCCCAAAACGGATCGGCCGTATCCCCCCCCATATCATTCCACTTCTGGATGTTGCTGAGGTCTGGAACGACCGCGGCAATCGGTGTGGTTCCGGGGTCCGAGCCAGCGGCCAGAGCCGGGTTGAGACACCCGAGCAGGGCGATAGCGGCGAAGGTGAGGAGTGAGGTCTTTGTTTTCATGATGAGGGAAACCCTTATTACGCTTCAGTTGTTTGTTTATTGATTGGGAGTGATAACGGTCTCCCCGCCATGAACCTGCACCTTATAGAGAACCCCTCCCAAGGGGACATTACGAAGTTCCAAGTCGCCCTGCAGGCCCGTGGAAGTCACCATTTTCCCGTCATGGGTCAGGTCCACAATATTCTCAAGGCCGATCAGGCAGAGCAGCGCACCCCAAGTGTAGTTCGGGTCGCAACTTTGGCTGCCATCGGTGCTCATGTAGTTCTCCCCGCACACGCCCTTTGCAGTCCAGTTCCGCATAAAGAGTTCCACACTGGAACGAGCAAATTCGTTCCGCAATTGAGGGGAGCCATATCGCTTGAGACCTTGGAAGACCAGGTAGTTCACAGGGGCCCATACATGCCCGCGCCAATAATTCTGTTTGGGCCACAGCGGATCATTGTAGGCCAGGGTCGGCAGCTTCCATCGGCCCCAGAACAATGCGGGATCGGTCAATATTTGCAGCACCCGTTCCGCGCGGCTTGCATCGGGCGCTCCACAGATGAGCGGATAGAAGTTCATCGGGGTCAGGCGGGTCAGGAACGCGCCGGGCTTGCCGTCCTCACCCCACAAACGGCTGCAATAGATCCCCAACTGCTCGTTCCAGAGGGTGTCATTGATGCGCTGGTTCATCTCCTTCTGCTGGTTGCGGAATATTATGGCATCCTCCTTCTGGCCAAGCTCATCCGCGATCAGTGCGAGATATTCTGCATCCATTGCCCAGAGGGCGTTGAGGTCCACAGCGTAAGCATTCATGGTGCTGCCGACCATCCGGGCGCCTTCAAACGCCGGTGTGTCATCCCAACCGGTTTCCAAGAGCGCGCACCACCAGGATGAGCCGCGTTTTTTCCTGCCCTCCGTGGATCCCCATTCGAGCAACCCGTCGTGTCTGCCATCGCGAGCCTTCATCCACCAGGCGTGCCACGTTTTCAGTTTCGGATAGACCTCTGCCAAGAATGCCTGCTCCGGCCACCGCTGATGCATCTTCCAAACGCACAGCGCCCCAACCGGCGGTTGGGAGCGATCAATGCTGGCGGAAGGCCAGTGCCCGAAATTCGGGACAAACCCATCGGCGGTCATGCATCCAAGCACCGCACGCACGGTATCCCTCGCCGCCTTTGGATCATCCAGACAGCCCAGGGCGCCATTGAAGAAACTGTCCCAACAGAAATAGGGGACCGCGTCGGAACTTTTAGCCCACTTCCTGCTTACCGTGTGCACCAAGAGATGATTGTCGGAACTGTACACCCGCGAGTTGTTCATGTTATCGGCAATGGCCCCGACAAAATCCCCCCACTCGCCGGCCGCAGACGGACGCCGCTCCTGATAGACTCGCGCGGCGCGATCCAGAATCGCGTCCACCTTTCCGATCTCCGGCAGTTCACCGATTCCTGCCACCAGATGCACCGGTTTCGCCGGGTCAACAGCCACCAAGAGCGTATTGGCGTCGTGCGAAATCGGCGCGGGATCGGTGACCATCCGCCATGCAACTTTTCGTCCGTCCTTCAAAACCGCTTCACCGGTGGCCCCATCGACGGTCGTCGTCGTGACACCCGCAAAATTTGGCCACATCTCATTGACTAATTTCAGCGTCACCGTGGTCGGTTTGTCGGCCCGCAGACGCCCCACGGCAGCATCTCCGATACGGCCCCAATCCCAGAGAAGATTCGAATTTCCTGATTCAAACTTCAATCGATGGATGGAGTCATCGGGTGCAGCCACGCCGGGACGGACACCGGTTCCCATCCATATCTGGCCGACAAATTGGCTTTCCGTTCCCGACGTGCGCCCGACATCTAACACAAATGCCTTCTGATCATTCACCACAAAGGCGATGCCTGCCGGAACTGAAACCAGCCCGTTGTGAACGCTCACGACAAGGGCTGCGGTTACAGGAGCCTTGTCCGTGGCAGGCGCGGGAAAAATGTTGGAGTTCGTCTCGGCCTGGCAATAGCTCACTGCAGCCAAAGCCGCCAATGCAACGAATGTCTGTTGGGTTCGATTCATGAAAATCATTGGGCGGCGCCGTTGGTTGTTTTAATTTCTCCGGGCATGGCTCCGCTGCTCGTCGTGACCGGCAGCGAGGTGCTGCGGATGTCCACGGCTTGGAGGTTGACAGCCTTCGTCGTGGCGCCCTCCGCTGCGAGGTAGGCGGCCGCGAATCGATTGCCCGCGCCTTTCTGCACGTTCACCCTTTGCGAATCCAAAAGCAGAAGGGATGCTGCCGCAACGGGGTCGCCGCCTACGCCGCTGATTTTGAGATCGTCGAGAGTCACGTCGCTGGCCTGATTGAGAAAGACTGCGGCGCGGGCATCAGGCGCGAGGATTTTGAACTCCACATTGGTCAGCCGGAGATTGCGGACGTGCCGCGCATACAGCGCCGAGGCGGGTGCGATGCCAAAGGTGGTCTTGTGATCGGTCCAGTAGCCGTCTTTCAGCGGATCGATCTTATCCATATCTGTTAGTTCGCGGCGCTCCGCCTGTTCCTTGGTGCCGCCACCGGGAAAGGTCAGTTGCACATTGTTCAAAGTAATGTTTTCGATATCCGTGCCGGGATATCCTTGGAAAAACATCACGCTGTTGCTGTCCGGACACTGGGGTTTGCGCATGGTTGCCGAGCCTTTGATATTGCTGAATGTCAGGTCGTGGATTTTCCCGACCGGCATTTGCGGGCGACGGTTGGTCACCGCACCGACCTCATAGAACGTGCCGAGGAAGATCAGAATCGGGCAGGTCACATTGTTCATGGTGATATCCGTGAATTTGCAATCGCTGATGGTGCCGCCCTCATACATGCCGATTTTGATGCCGCCCAGGTTGCAGGTGCCAAACTGGCAATTGGAAACGGTGACGCCCTGGATGTCGCCGTAGGACAGCGGCCCCAGGCGGACGGCCGCACAGCTTGACTGCATGGTGCAATCCTTGATCGTGATGTTGCGGCTGGGCTGATTGTGGCTGGACAGAACGACCACGCTGTCGTCGCCGGTGACGAAATGGCAGCCGGTTACCAAGGCATTTTCACAGCTTTCAAAGTCCACTCCGTCCTGGTTTTTGTTAGGAACATCCAGGTCCTTGAGGGTGATGTTTTTGCTGCGGACAAAATGGAGGCACCACGAACACGAATTATAGAACTTCAGCGATTCGAACCGGATGTTTTCGCACCCATCAAAGCGCACCAACATCGGTCGGGCGGATTTCTCACGGCCTTTTGCGTTGGCCACCGGCACGGGTTTAACGCCGCGCGGGAAGCCGCCATTGATCGAGCCCTTGCCGCTCAGGGTTATATTTTTAGCGTCCTTGGCATAGATCAGGCACTTGTCCAGATCCTCGGGATAATAAGGAGAAATGCCCGTGTCCGATCCGTATTCAGCGAGGCTGGTTGTGCCGATGATTTCCGCCCCGGCCGCGATATTCAGGTTGATGTTGCTTTTGAGATATATGGTTCCGATCAGATAGTTGCCGCCTGCCGGGAAACTCACTGTGCCGCCGCCCTTGGCGGCACAATCATCAATCGCCCGCTGGATCGCGGGGGTATCCAACGTCACCCCGTCCCCGACCGCACCGAAGCTCTTTACATCATAAATTTGCGGCGGCGGCGGAGCTGCGGGCGCATCGGCGGCTTGGAGAAACGAAGACGATTGTGCCGCAAGCGCACCAAGGACAAGTATTACTAGGAATGTTTTGATGTTCATGGGAATTATTTCAGATGGGTTGTTTTCACTTCGCCGCGGTCTCCAGCACCAGCACCGAGGCGATGGGATCCGGGGCTTTCTCGGGCAGCGTCACTGTTAGTTTTCCGCCGTCCATGGTCACGGTCAGCGGAGTTTTGTTAGAATCCGCCAACATATATGCCTTGGTGACCGCGCCCAGCTTGCCCTTGGTGTCGAAGGTGAATTCCGCACCCGGCCATTGCAGGATATGGATATAGGTTTTGCCGGGCCGGGCCGTGCAACGCCAATTCCAGATTGGATTGAAGACGGGGTGACCTTTTTTGTCTTTCTCGGTGTCGCTGAAGACACCGCATTCCTCGCCGAAAAGGGTGGCTGAGGTGCCGTAGATCGCCTCGCCGTTGACCTTAAGCCATTTGCCGATCTCCGCGATGGGTTGCACTTCGCCCGCCGGGATCACGCCTTCGGCATCGGGACCGACATTGAGCAGGTAGTTACCTCCCTTGCTGGCGATGTCAATCAGGTTGCGCAGCAGGGTCTCGGTTGACTTGAAGTTCTTGTCATCCTTATTGTAACCCCAGTTCCTGTTGATGGTCATACAGGTCTCCCAGTCGCGGCCAGGAAACCCTTGCGCGGGACTGAACTGCTCGCAGGTCTGGGTGTCGCCCCTGTATCCCCCACCCAGGCGACTGTTCATGATGATGTTCGGGTTGCATTCCATCACGGTCTTGTAAATGCGATCCGCCATAAAACCGCTCGCGATGTCCCACCAAATGATGGAGATTTCTCCGTAATTGGTGAGGATTTCCTTCACCTGCGGGATCACGATCTCATCCACATATTTCTCCGGATCCCCCTTTTGGGCCGGATCCCATTCCCCGCCGCCCCCGCCAGGATGGTGCCAGTCGAGGTTCTGCGAGTAATAAAACCCGAGCTTGATGCCCTGTTTGCGGCAGGCCTCGGCCAGCTCCTTGAGCGGGTCACGTTTGAACGGAGTGGCGTCATAGATATTATACTCATCCACCTTCGTGCGGAACATAGCAAAGCCGTCGTGGTGCTTTGACGTGATGACGATGTATTTCATCCCCGCGTCCTTGGCGATCTTGACCCATTCGTCCGCATTGAACTTGACTGGATTGAACTGCGGGGCGAAGGCCGCGTATTCCGCTATCGGGATTTTGGCTTTGCACATGATCCACTCGCCTCTTGCGGGGACGGAGTAGAGCCCCCAGTGGATGAACATCCCGAAGCGCGCCTCGCGGAACCAGGCCATGCGGGCGTCCTTGTGCTCCTTGGTTTCCGTCGGTGTAGCCGACGGTTTCGTCTTTGCCACTGGCGCATCCGCCGCGCGGGCCGGAGTGAATGGGAGGATGGCGCAGCCAAGAGTTGCTGCCAGGGAGAGTAGGAGATGGGTTGTTTTCATTGTTTCATTTGGAGATGATTGGTGTGTGGATTAGAGAGATTCATTTTTTGAAATACAATTCGTAGGATCGCACGCTCTGCCCTTGCAGCGTGCCGTTTATTTCCAGAGACACTTGGCCGTTTCCCATGCGGAAGGGCACCGGGCTATTTCCCTGGTCTAACTGGGCAGTCACCGACTGGACAGGTTTGGCCGTCTTGAGGGTCAGCGGGGTGTCCGGGCCTTGGGGATGACGCACCGTGAGGCCATCGTCCCGGGTCTCCACAATCAGGTAATGATCCCCGGCCGTCAGCGGCTGGCCATTGAAGGATGTGAAGATGCCTGCGGACAGCCGACCCTGGCGCTCCGTGACCCAGCAGCCGCCCGGTGCCAGCCGGGGTCCATCCGGTGACTGCCAGTCCTGAGTCTGGGATTCATTGGCCCAAACCGTATAGTCGCCGAAGCTGCTGCGGGTGATCCTGTCAGGCAACACGGCAAAATCCCGCAGGGGTTGATCCGCGTAGCGGGCCATGACATGGCGCTGGAACGCATCGGCCGTGAAATGCCAGGGCGTGCGGTATCGGTCCCTCGTCAGGGACCAGCTAAGCATCTGGCCCATGGCCAAGCTCCAGGTGAGCACCTGTTTGGAGACACAAGGATTATCCGGCGCATTGTAGAACATCACCTTGTCGCGGGCCATCATGGATACCACGGGCCAGATGCGCCAGGTGTCTTCACCCCAGTATTTGGGGCCGAAATCCCCCCAGTGTTGCTGCTCGGCCAGGATGTAGTTGCCCTGGAATCCCACATGGGTCTCCACCATGCGGTCATAGCCGAACTCGGTCATCAGGCCCAATTTGGCATAGGTGCGCGTATGCTCCAGCCAGCCCTGGGCATGCCACATCGGATTGGGTGAATGGGGGTTGTAATCCGCGCCGAACCGCGCGCCGATCTGATCCTCCCATACCAAGTCCACGGGCATTTTCCGGGACAATTCCTCGAACACGCGGGCAATGCGCGCCTTGGTGGCCGGCGCATACGGGCAGGTGGCATAGCCCGTATGGGAAGCATAGCGCTCGAGCGGGAGCTTGCCGTCTGCGCGATAGGCGACATACTCTATGGGATCCATGGATTTCGCGGTTTCTGATTTGGCATCCCAGAAGGTGTGGTTCAGATAGGGCATGTTCAGGTGACCTGCGGCATTGGCCGACTGGAAGGCTTGTTGCCACTGGTCATCGGTGCCCAGCCGTGGATCCACGGGAAAGATGTCGGGATTGCTCTCGTCAAAGCCGCCGCGCGACCAGCCCGTAATGAACAACAGGGCCGGGCCGGGCAGGCCCTGCCAGACCCGGGAAAACCCGGCCTGATCCGCCAAGGTCAGGCGGAAATCGCTTTTCATCCAGCAGGCGTCCACCTTGGTGGAGAGCGAGGACACCACCCGGTCATAGCGCGCTCCCAATTTCTGGTGCAGCGAGGGCACCAGGCTCAGGCCGGTATCGTCACGAAAGGCCCGGGCACTGTCGGCCTCGCCGTCACCCACGCGCAAACGCAGGCGGGGGCTGGTCCAGATCGTGCCGGAGGCCTCGGCCAATTCGAAATTATGCCGCCAGACATAGGCCTCGCCATCGGGGAAGAGTTCACGTCTGGCGACCTGGGTGAGGTCCCGGTTCAGGATGGGGAAGGTGGTCAGGGTGGCGCGGTCGGCCCGGAAATGAGCGTAATCGGCAAAAACCAGCGCCCGCGGATATTGCCCGTGGCTCCACTCCCGCCGGTCGGTGAAGAATTTGCGCTGGAGTTGGATGCCCGGCAGCACGGGTAAAATGGCCGACTCCAGGGTGGCGGCAGGCAGGCGCAGGGTGTTCTCCACTCCGCGCAGCACGCAGCCGGTCTGGTTGTCCACAGTCAATGATAAATCCAGCCAGGCCTGATTTGAAAATTGCCACTGGGCCCGGACTGCGGGCAGTTTGTTTTGGGTGGCAGGATAAAGGATGGTCAGGGTCTGCTTGGCGGCATCCCAGGACCAGCGCACCTCCGCGGCCGCATAGTCGCCGGATTTCACATCATTGCGGCCGGTGAAATGGGCCACCCACAGCTGGCCGCCGGAATTGCCCAGGCTGATGTCCTGGCCCGCGGCCTGATCCCGCAGACTGAGCAAGGCCCCCTGGGGTAGGGCCAGACGGGCGGTGTAATGCGCGCCGGTCACGGTCAGAACGGTCCCATCCGGCGTTACGGTCATCTCCATAGCGGACAAACGAGCAGCGGGCAGTGCGGTGAATGCTGCAAGCAGCAGGGACGTGAGGAGTGTGAGAGTTTGTTTCATGGTTGACTAAGTGATTGATTGTTGTGACGACAAAACTCCTATTGCCAGTCATCCGTGCGGAACGGAGAAGCAGGCAGGCCTTCATTGTTGTAAAGGTTGCAGCCTTCAGGATTCCTTGAAAAGGCATAGCGGACCGCCACCGGTTTCAGCACATCGGGTGATGACACAACGACGGTCTTGCCTTCGATTACGGCGTCAGCCCAGACCCATTTCTTGTCTTCGCCGGCAATGGCAAATCGCTTCAATAGGCCCGAAGGATCCTTGACCATCGGGTCATAACCTTTCTTTGTTGCCGCCGTCAGACCCGAACCAACGCTGTCGAAGGTTATTCGGATCCTTCCTTCTTCAATCTTCATTTCCCTGTAGAGCGGACCGCTGTAAACGAGATCTTTCTTACCGTAGTCCTTGGCCAGCGCCCAGAGAGCAAGCCTCTCGCCAGCATCCCTCTTGTTCTTGGGATGAATGTCGCCGGGATTACCAACGTCTGCGAGGTCAATTGAAACCGACATGCCCGTATTGGGGATCTGTAAACTCTTGAGCTGGGCCATCCGCAGGCACCCCCATCCGTTGGGTTCGCCCGCAGGATCCTCGCTGGGTTTCTGGTTCTCGTAGCCCGCGAAGTTGGCCAGTTGGACAAAATAGAAAGGGAAATCGCCAATATTCCAGGCCTTGCGCCAGCCTCCGATCAGCGCACGTTTCTTCTGGAAATAACTGTCACCCTCGTTGCCGTTGTTCTCGCCCTGATACCAGATTGCACCTTTGATTCCGAAGTTAATGAGCGGGTTGATCATGCCGTTATAGAGACAGTGCCAGCCAATAGGTTCGCGGTTGGAAATCGGATGGGCCAATTCGATCGGCAGCGGAAGCTCCTCGTTATTGGCGAGCGCCTTGCGTGACTCGGCAACATACACTTCGATTCTCGGAAGAATCGCTTTGAACTTCCCGCGATACTCCTGGATCTGCTTGTCGAGTTTCTCCTTGTCTTTGGCCAACTCGGAAACCGATGCCAGACCATTTGGCGAGCACCAGGGTTCTATTTGTGTGCCACCCCATGCGCTCTTGATCAGGCCAAGCGGAATGCCAGTCTCCTGATGAATCTTGCGGCCGAAATAAAATCCCACTGCCGTGAACTGACCGGCAGACTGTGGCGTGCAGACAGCCCACCCGCTCCTGGCTCCTTTCACGGGAGAGGACGACACATCTGTCCCGGGATAAGACGACACCTGGGCCGGCACCAGAAATTGTCTCATCAGCGGGAAATTTGCCTCCTTGATATCATCCGGTCTTTTGTAGTTACCCAGCGTGTATTCCATGTTGGACTGACCGCTGCAAACCCAGACATCGCCAATGACGACATCCTTTACCTCAATCTTGTTTTTACCTGTAACGGCCAGGACAGCAGAGATGGTGGACGCCTTCATGGCATCGAGCTTAACGCTCCATGTGCCGTCTTTGCCGGCAGTTGCCGATTTCTCCTGGCCGGAGAACGCAACCGTCACTTTCTCGCCAGGTTCTGCCATGCCATAAACCGCAACAGGGATATCCCGCTGGAGAACCATGTGATCCGTGAACAACCCGTTCAAGGTGACGTCAGCATGAGCCGACATCGTTGCGACCAATACAACTGCCGCCAGGGCTAATGATTGTTTCATACTGTTGTGCATTTGCTTTCCTTTGTGCTGATTTGAATGATTGGTTTTCAGGAGCCGGATTACTCGCCGCTGTCCCACACGTCGCCCTGGTCTTTCGTTAGGATTTCGGGAGTTGTGGCGACCAGCACTTGATACGCCGTCTGTGCCTCACCGCGTTGATCGGAATCAATCCACCAGCCCAGGCGCGGCTGCGGCATATCGGTGGTATTCGCGCCGGGCAGCCAAGTGGCCACCCATTCTGTCCCTTCGCGGAGATAGCGTCCGGCGCTTGCGTGGGCATCCGGTGCCGGGGTCAACTCCGCTCTCAACGCACTGTGTTCTATCGCCAGCGCGGCCACTGGTGCCAGCAGCAGGGCGGCGACGAGTGCTTGAGTTATGTTGTTCATTTTGATTTCGGTTGCTTGGCCTGGGATTCGCCGACGGGCTCAGAGCCCTTGGGGAATCCGTTTGCTCGGAGACGGCGGCCCACTTCGCGGAGTGTGGTCGAGTCGTCGGGAGGAATCGAACCGTCTGGCAACGGTCCGCTGTTGATGAGTAGGTTGGCGTGGTGATACCGCGCCACGGAAAGTTGTTCCATCACGGCGTCGGCATCAAGGTACTTGGACCTGGCGACGTAACCCCAGCCGCTCTGTTGCAGGGTCGAGCAGATTTCCATTGGTTTGCCGGACGTGTTGGCCACCGCCTTGCGTTCTGGTGCAAAAAAATCTTCCGTGCCCAGCAGACCTTGTTTGTAGGACACCAACGTCTGTGGCTGCAACTTGTGAATCATGTCATATAACTCCTGGCACTTGAATTGCGCCCGGTCGCCCGACATTGGCACGCTGATGCCATCCAGCCAGATCGAGGCAATCGGCCCATACTGCGTCAACAACTCGGTAATCTGAGCGGTCATGAAATCGAGATACTTCTGCAAATCGTGTTCCTTTCCGTAGGCGTAGGTCGGTTCGGCAGGGTTATACTTGGGCCGGGCACTGCCGCCCCACGAGTCGTTGTTCGGCGCGTGCGGATGCCGCCAATCGCGACCGTGAGAATAATACAGGCAAAGCCCGAGACCTTTCTTTTGACACGCCGCCGCGAGTTCGCCCACGAGATCACGTTTGGCCGGACTGTTGAGGCTGTTGAAATAAATGTTTGCATTATGTTGTCCGCTGATCGCACGGCCGCAGACTCATGGCGTGATGCGCAGTACGATCGTTACTTCTTTCTGTGATCGCAGGATACCGAGTTTGATTTCCTGGCCCGGCTTCAGGCTCGCGGACAGGCGTGTTAGATCCGCGAACTGAACAATCGGCTTGCCATCCAGCTTGAGGATCACGTCGTCCTTTTGCAATCCGGCCGCTGCCAACGGACTGCCAGCGGGCACGGCCACCACCAGCACGCCGGATTCGCCCGGGGTGCCGAAGGCGGACATTTCGCCTTGGCCGATGATATTGCGCACCTTTGTCCCGCGCCAGTCTTGCTCTCTAACATCTCGCTGCGGCCCTTTTTTCTTCGCAGCCGCAACCAATAATGGTGTTCGCGCCAGCGCCTTGAGCGCCGGCTTTTGCACGCCGAACTGATCCATGGGGAAGTTTTTGAAACCGAGTTTAAGCGCGGGTGAGCCGTCCGTGACTTGATAGTTACCGGACGCCGGATCGACAAATTGCGCGTCGGCCATGAGCGAGTTGGCATCGCGCTGGCTTTGTTTCTGCAGCATGACAGCGGGCTGCGTTGCGTTTTGGCCTGGAGTGTGCCAAAGATTGTGGTCCATCACCTCGCCCCACGGCGGTGCTTGCATCACGGCTGGCCGGTAGTCTGCGAAGACGATGTTGTGGCGGAATACATCCCCGCTGGCCGGATACCAAAGATGTGGATGGAAGGAGTTGTTAACCATGATGTTGTTTTCCACGGTGCGGAGATAGCCTTCCCGGTTCTTGATGCCACCATTCAGACAAAGGTTGTTGTATATATGATAGTTTGAGGATCCGTCATCGAGGTCGATGTCCCACCCGTGGTCGCAGCGCCAGCGGCTGTTGCGCAGGATTGTCGGCTTCGCGGCATCGAGCATGGGCAGATCCTTATCCGGGCCGGAGGTGAGCGTATTCATGTTCACGCCGCCAAGATGCCAATAACGATCGCGGCCCCAGGAATTGAACGACCCGTGGTCGCCGGTTTCCTTAACGGTATCGAACACGTCGCAGAATTCGATCAGGTGTCCGCCCCAGCAGCCGTCGCCGATGTTGATGCCGGCGCGTGGCATGTCATAGATCGAGCAATGGCGCACCGTGATGTTTTGCGCGAGGTCGATGTTCACTCCGGCAGTTTGTTTTTCGACCCGGCCGGTTAGATGAATCAGGCAATCATCAACCAGGCAGTCGGCGGGATAATTGTCCGACTTCGGCCCGGGCGTGCGATCGATGCCGGCCAGTTTTTGGGTCTGGACATAGTTGAAGAGCGGGTTGCGCGCCGCGTTGTAATCGCCGAGGAAAACCACTCCGCTGGCCCCGGCCTTGGCGATCTCGCAGCCACGGATCGTGATGCGCCGATTATAATTGTTCACAAACACCGCGTTGCCGCCGACCTGGTCAATCAGGGCGTCCTCCAGCGCGCAGTCTTCCGCGCCGTTAAACAGGATCGCGCCGCCACGAAAGATCGCCCAATCGCTGCGCAGCAGCGGCTCCCTGGTGTCCATCACCGTGCGGTTGGCGTGGCGGAAGGTCAGACCCTTGAGTGCGATGAAACGCACCGGCTGCTGTGCGTCACCCCGCAGCTCGATGAGGTTGGTGAGGCGAGTGGCCGCTACCTTGGCTTTTGTTAGATCGAGCCCGGCAGGTGGATAGAAATATAGCACATGGGTTTTGCGGTTGAGGAACCACTCGCCGGGCGCGTCGAGTTCCTCGAAGATATTTTCCACGAACCGGATGGTTTTATGAACCCCACCGCCGCGGTTGTTCTGCCAGCCGCCGTCTTTGGTGATCTCGCCATTGGCATCCTTGCCAGTGATGATCCAGGTGAATCCGCCCCAGAGGGCCGGGTGCATGGCGTGGCAGTAACCGCCCGCCGGATCAGCCCAGCGGGCGGCCCGTTCCTTGCTGAAAGCATCCTCGGCAAACCCGTCAAAGTATTGTGCCCTGGCATCGAAGTTCGGATAGCGGGCGAGGATCTGGCGTGTCCCGTTCACAAAAATCTCCTCCGTCTTCAAATCTTCCGGCACCTTGGCCTGCATGATGCCATCCTTGTATGGCTCCCACTTGAGTTTCAATTCCACGCCGCCGCTGATCACCGGCTTCGTCCCAGGCAATGCCTGATAGACCACCGCAGCCTTGGCGTTGCCGGAATCCTCGGCGGTGAAAACCAGCGGTGCGCTCAAATAAAATGTGCCATCCGCCAAGTTCACTGTCACCGCCTCGCGCCCGGCGAACTTGCGTGCCGCCTGCTGTGCCCGTTGCAGGGTAGCGAACGGCTGCTGCTGCGTGCCCGCACCCGCGTCATTGCCAGTCGGTGCAACGTAGAGGGATGCGGCATGAATGACCGGAACCACTAAACCAATAGCAGTCAGCGATATGACTAGTTGTTTTTTCATTATACGATCCATGTTATTGGTTGGCAGATGGTTATTTATAATTCTGCTAGATATAACTGTAATTCCGCCACGCCGGGTGAACCCTTGTCGCATTCCAACGTCAGCCGAAACTTTTGTGCGTTCACCGGAGTGATGGTTTGCTTGATTCCGTGACCATTGGTTTTGGCTTCAGCGAGTATCTTCCATACGCCGTCAACCAAGGCCTCCAGCTTGAACTGCTGCTTCATGCGCGGCCAAACATCTGGTTCGTCCAGGCCGAATGCACCAATCGTGGTCGCTTGTTTCAGTTCCAATTCCAGCCACGCGGATTTCGCCTCCAGCGGTGCGCGCCAGCGTTTTTCGCCGGTGCCATCAATGGCATTTTCCGGGCCGTTGCCAGGAATGGATGCCGATGCCGTTGCTTTCGCGCCTGCCGTCGGCAATGGCTCAGTGACCGGCTCGCCCGCAAATCGCAACGCTATGACCGACGCCGCCGCGTCGGGGGCATTGGCCGGAACTTCGATGACCACCTTGCCATCCAAATTTTTCACGGCAAGGTTTTCGCCCGTCGCGAGGAGTTTGGCCGATTGCACTTTGTTGCTGAGTGGCACGCGCAGCTTGCCGTCCTGCGGCCAATCGAAGACGTGCAAATATAACATATCGCCTTTGCGGGTCGCGACACCCCAGGCGAGATATGGAAACGGTCCGCGCTGCGTGCCATAGATGGATTCACCGTTCACACGCAGCCATTTGCCGACTGCTTGCAAACGCTCCACGCAGGCCGGTGGAAATTCGCCGTCGCTGGTCGGGCCGACGTTGAGCAGGAAGTTGCCGCCCTTCGCGCAGATGTCCGCGAGTTTGCGAATGAGGTCGGTGGATGATTTCCAATTCTGGTCGTAGGCGTTGTAGCCCCAATGACCGTTGAGTGTCATGCACGTTTCCCAATCACCGGGATAGCCGGTGACCGGCACGAATTGTTCCGGCGTGGCCGTGTCGCCACGGAAGCCGCCTCCGAGCCGGTTGTTCATGATAAGTCCGGGCCGCAGCTTCGTCAGCGCCGCTATCGGTGCGGCACGTTGCGCGGTCATGTGCATTGGCGTGTCCCACCAGAGAATGTCAATTGGGTAGCGGGTAAGTATTTCCTTCACCTGCGGCACTGCGACATTTTTCAAATACTCATCGTAGCTGCCTTTGTGCGCATCATCCCAACCGTCGCCTTCGTTGAAACCGCTTTTGGCGCCGCCGGGATTATTCCAATCCTGCGACTGGGAATAGTAGAAACCAATTTTCAATCCCTCCGCCTTGGCGGCATTGACGAGCGGGCCGAGCAGATCTTTTTTGTAAGGTGTGGCATCGGCGATGTTCCACTTGCTGGCGGCGGACGGATACAATGCGAAACCATCGTGATGCTTCGAGGTGATGACTATGTATTTCATGCCCGCATCCTTCGCGGTCTTCACCCATAGTTGCGGGTCATACTTCACTGGGTTGAACTGCTCGGCGAACTCGTGATATTTCGCCACGGGAATCTTCGCCGAGTTCATGATCCATTCGCCATAACCCGTATTATCGCCGTATTTACCGGCCGGGACGGCATAAATGCCCCAGTGAATGAACAAACCGAACTTCGCTTCGTGCCACCATGCCATTCGCGCGTCGCGCTGGGCGGGTGTCTCCTTCAATGCCTCCAGACTCGATCCGCTCGCTTCGACCGTCACGCCTTCGGAAGTCCCGGAATTGGTTGCGTTTGTAGCGGCAAAAGCCAGACTCAGGTTAACCGCCAGCAAGGCGGCCATAATGTTTAGTTTCATGGTATTGTGCTGTTCTATATGTTAGATGGTAGTCTATTTGGATTTGTCTCTGGTCTCAGGTGTAAGAGGCTCGGCGGGTAATTTCATCACCTCTGAATCAAACTCCAACGCCACCACCGTTACTTCTTTTTGGCGGGCAGATACCGCGACCGCAATTTCCAGCCCTTTCTCCGTCTGAGTTGCGTCCGCTTTGCCGCCGCCCAACAAACGCGCGTTCATTAATTTCACCGCGAGGGGTGGGAATTTCAGCGGGCCTGATTCCGGCCATTTGATCACATGGACATATATCGTTTTGCCTTTGCGGGTCGTGCCGCCATATTCGCCCGGCCTGAACGGCCCGCCGCGCGTGCCATAGATGCTTTCACCGTTTTGCTTGAGCCATTCGCCGACTTTGAGCAGGCAATCAGATTGGTCAGCGGGAATGAGACCGGTCGCGTCAGGACCGACATCGAGCAACAGATTACCATCACCCGTCGCACAGCTCACGAGCATGCGCACCGTTTCCTCAAATGGTTTCACCTTGCCGTCCGGCCGATAGGACCAGCCGCCATTCGGGGCGTCCACCACTGTCATACAAGATTCCCAAAGCCGCGTGTCCTGATACTTACCAAGCCGCTGTTCCGGCGTATCAAAATCGCCACGTGAAACTGCCGGATTATTGTTGGTCACAGCTAGCGGATTCTTTTTCACGCGCAAAGCTGCGAGCCGATTGTTGATGACGACCTCAGGCTGCAGATTTTTGATTAATCGCCAAGTCTCAGGAATGTGCCAAAAATTCAACGGATCACCGTGGCCATAACTGTCGAACCAAAGCAAATCCACCGTGCCGTAGTTCGTCAGCAATTCGCGCAATTGGCCGTCCATGTAGGAAACATACTTTGAATTGTCGGCAAGGCCGTAGTCCGGGTGATGCCAGTCACGCGGCGAATAATAGATTCCGAAGCGCAAACCTTCCGCGTGACACGCATCGGCAAGCTCCTTCAGCACGTCGCGCTGGAACGGCGTGTGCATGATGGAATAATCGGTGAACTTCGTGTCCCACATGCAAAACCCGCCGTGGTGCTTCGCAGTGAACACGAGGTATTTCATTCCTGCCGCTTTCGCGAGCTTCACCCAAGCCATCGCGTCAAAGTTTGTCGGGTTAAATTTGTTGTAAAGGTTGTCGTAGGCCGGATCTTCGATATAGCCCGCCGGATCGCCATGAATGTCTAACGGCTTTGACCCTTTGCGCGACCAACTGATTTCCGTGCCCGCAATGCTCGACATGTCCCAGTGGATGAACATCCCATAGCGCGCCTCGCGCCACCATGCCATTCGCGCGTCGCGCTGGGCGGGTGTCTCCTTCGATGCCTCCAGACTCGCGCTGCTCGCTTCGACAGCCACGCCTTCGACCGGCCCAGAATTGGTGGCATTGGTAGCGGCAAAAGCCGGACTCAGGTTAACCGCCAGCAAGGCGGCCATGATGTTTGATTTCATAGTATTGTGTTTTGTCTATTGTTGTTAGATTACAGTCTATTTTGCGGCTGCCGTTACGGCACGGAGAGCGCCGGGAGGAAGTCCCGCCGGAGCAGGCCGGGGCCTTCCCAGTCCGTGGTCGCCCACACCTGCCCGCGCTCATTCGCGAACCGGAAGCATTCCAATGTTACCGGATAACAACCCCTGGCCAATTTTACCTCGCGGGTCTCCGGCATGAGGTTTTGACCCCGGAAGGCTTCAATGACCGGCACGCCGCACAGAGTCATCCGGAATTCGTCCGAGACGCCAAAGTGGATGGTGTAGACTCCGTCAGCGGGAACCTGGAGGCAGCCCTCCACACGGATGGCGCCGGGAACTTTCATTTGCACCATGAGTTTTTCAAGACCCGCTTCATCGGCCTTCGGCAACTGTGTTTCCGAGATTTTCTGCTGGTTATTGAGGTTATTGCTGGTTCCGCTGAAAACGGTGATCTTCGCGCCGGGTTTCAGGCCAGCGGGCGCGGCGGGCATCGGCGCAATCACCACGGGCTGTGGCCGTGGCGGCAGCGCCAGAGGGTGCGTAGTGGCGGACTGCGCAATGACAAAGCTGCACTTGCCGCCAAAGGTGCGGCAGGGCCAGTAGAATTCCTCGACGCCTTTTTCGTTGAGCATCAACCCATGGTCGCCCTTGGTGTAAACCCAGGTGCCGTCTGCCTCCACGGCGACATGGTCGATCTCAAGCGCCTGGGTGGCTCCCGCAAACTCCCGCCCCGGCTTCGCGGTCTTGCCTTTGACGCCATTCTTGTCTTCCGCGTCACTCTTGTCCCACGGTCCGCCCTTCTCCGCCCAAGGGCCCAGCTTAACGATCATCCAGGAACCGCGCAGAGCATCCCCCGGAGGCAGAGCGGGCGTCGAGGCGACCTTCAGGCGGTTGGTCCCTTTGCCATCCCAGCGCCGTTGCGCGACAGTGATGGAGCCATCATAATCGGCAACACTGTTGGCGAGGTTGACCCCCTCCGCCTTGAGTTGGGTGCCTTCCACCAAGTAGGCGCGTGGCGGCTTGTTCTGCTGGCGCGAGACAAGTCCCACCCGCCCAGTCATGCTGACCCCGTCCGCACTGACCTGGCGGCTGCGGTCGAGGGCGTAGAGCAACGTGTCCACCCGGCCCGGGGCCTCGATGCGCAGCGCCACCAGATTGGGATCGCCCGCGTCGAGGCGCGTCACCGAGGTGATCTTGGGAGCGTGATGGTAGGGCTCGTGCACGACCACGAAGACGCTGTCGCCGCCGGGCTTGACCGTGTGGCGGATCATGCGATGGGGGATTCGCACATATTGTTCCGAGGGTTTTTCCCCTTCGAGAAATTTCGTCGCCCCAAGGTTCGGGGAGGAAAAGTTCAGGAATTCATACCCGGTGCCAACCGCCACATGGTGGCGGATGCCAACGGCGGGGCGGTCCGGCCAGGAATCAGGCCCGGCGAGATAAGCTCCCGTCAAAGAGGTTTTGTTATCGACGGCTTTGGATTCAGCCCAAGGCTTTTCAACCGCAGAGGTGAAATGGAACGGGCCGGTGATCGGCGCCTTGCTCGCAGCGAAGAAGAGTCCGTAGCCGGTGCCGATCAAGGCGGATACCGGGTTCGGCTCCACCCACTTTTCGCCGGGGAGAAGCAGGGGGCGCTCGCCGGGAAGCGGCTGGGTGGCCAGGGAGGAGGAACCGATGGAGGCATGCTGGGAGGAGCTGCGCATCATGTAGTCGTGCGTAGTGCCGCCGGCCGCCTCGAAGACATCGACGACATAGGGCATGTCGGGATCGTTCGAATTGAGCAGCAACGAGCGGGTGTATTTGGAAGCAAGCCCACCGTAGGCGCGGGAGTCATCCACGCGGAGGAATGAAACGCCGCCCATCAGCGGAGCATAGAGCTCCACGTCGCCAGCGGTGTAACTGCCCCGGCTCAACTGGCCCTGGCAATCGATCAGCACCGTCTGGTGGCTGACGGTCCCCGATCCATAGGGGCGCAGCTTGCCCTTGTGGTATGGGAAATCGTCCACCAGGTAGTGGCCGAAGGCGTAGATCTGCAAGGCAAGGCCCGAGGAGTGGCCGTGGTTGACCCCGTGCTCGGCAAAATCGAGATGCACCTGGACTTGCTTGTCGCCGCTGCCGGCCCCGAGCACGGCTCGCCGCACCCCCGGCAGCAAGACGTTGCTACTCTGCGCCAGCGGGCGACACGATTTTCCATCTCCCGACCACCAGAAGGGCCCGAAGCCGGAACCCGAGTCGTCGTAGGTCACCAAGCCGCCGCTCGGCAGCCGCAGCCGCTCGAAGGCGTTGTCGAGGAGGGAGTAGTATTCTTCCATCTCCTTCAGGGGATACACATTTTCCAAGTGCAGCCCATCCTTGCCGACGTAGCCCTTCGGATCGCTGTAACCGTCCAGGAGATGAGCCCCTCCGAAAAATGTCATCCGAAACAGCGAGCCATACCCCAGCGATTGATTGAAAATAGCATCAAAACTGGTGGAAAACTGCGGCACATTTCTAATAATGCTGTATGCGAGGTGGATGCGTTCCGGGTCCTCCAGCACCAGCGAGCGCTCCGCAATGCCCCTGAGCGGGCATACATTGCCATAATACGGATTTTCGGAGGTTGAATCACGCCGCTCCAACTGCTTCAAGGGTTCAAGGAACAGATTGTCGATGATCCTTTTTTTGGTGGGGGCGTCCAGCGAGGGGCTGGAAGCCGCAAGGTCAAAGAGCTCCATCAGTTCCATCGGCAGATCGGAACCGTCACGCCGTCCCCAGCGCGTGCCCCCGGCATATCCGCTGCGGTTCATCTGCTTGGCGTCCCAATAGTGAAGACCATAATCTCCGGTGAACACATAGTGGGGGTAGCGCTTGGCATACTCATCGAGAATAAAGATCAACCTCCTGGCATAGCGTTCATCATGGGTGCTTTGGTATAGCGCCGCCAGGCCGTTCATGCGGGGCAGCAGCCAACTGTTCCTCGCGGTGTCCACATATCCCCGCAAATAGAGGGGGTGGATGATATTGAGGGTTTTTTCCTTGGGCGTCCGCGGGTTCTTCTCGCTGACGTAGGAGCCGATCTGGACAGCCTCGCCGAGCCGGTTCACGAAGGTCTCGGTTTTATTGATGGGAAACTCGGCGCTGGGCAGGATGGCGCCACACTTTTTGCACTGGATCTGGTCGGGATGCTGGGGATCGAATTCCATCCAGTCCGATTTGGCTTCATGCGCCGTCATTGTCGGATCCTTGAGGGCGCATGACGGGCACGAATCGCTGATGGTCGGCGGTTGCGAGGGAATGATCGCCAGCACTTGGGCATCCGTGAGCGTCATCAGTTCCTTGACAAATCCAGATTCTGTCTTGGGGCCCTTACCAGCCTCGGCCGAGTTGCGCCAGCGTTCCAGCACGGGGTGTTTTACGCCCGACTGCGCACTCGTCGCCAGCTCGGCGGCATGACTGAGCACGCCGCCTCCCATGGCGCAGAACAGGGAGGAGAAGGTGACCGCCACTCTCAAAGAGAGGAGACGCTGGTGGAATGGTTGCTTTTTTGGGGGTGTCATCGGGTGTTACTGTTGGGTTCTCTAAAGTGGGACCGTGAACATGCGCAGCTTGGGATTATTCGCCAAGGGAGCTTCCGTGGCCGCATTTGCGGCATATTGGAAATTGAACGCCATGTTGGACTGACCGGTGCAGACCCAGACCTCGCCCACGAGCACTTTGTTGACAGTGATGGTGTTCTCGCCCGCGATGGTCAGCGTGAACGGGCCGCCCGCCTGGTGCGGCTTGAGGCGCACCATCCACTTGCCCTCTTTGGCCACAGTCGTCTCCGTCTTGCCATCCAAGGTGACGGTGACTTTCTCGCCCTCTTTGGCGCTGCCCCAGACCGGCACGCTCGCGTTCTGCTGCAACACGGCGTTGTCGGAGAAAAGGGCATTGGGCTTCACCTCAGCCCGTGCGCTCGAAGCGAGGGCACAGAGGGTTATGAGAGCAAGCGAGGGGTTGATTTTCATGGGAGGCTATTCTTGGTTCCCTGTATCTGAAGGGGCGCTTGCAGTGCCGGTTTTTTTGGATGCCGGAGCGTCCTGGGTTAGCGATTCGGGATCGGTCCGGAAGGGCGAAGCGGGCAGACCTTCCTTGTTCCAGAGATTCACGACGGGGACATTCGCCCAGCCAAAACGCACGGCAACCGGGGCCGCCACCTGGCCGCTCGAGACCACGACCGTGTCGCCCACAATCTCGGCCTTCGCGTCCACGAACTTCTTATCCGCGCCGGCAATGGTGAAGCCTTTCAGCGGGCCATCCTTCGCCACCAAGCCACCCCCAACATGCTTGAAACGGAGAAGTGCCCGGTTCCGCTCGATTTTGAACGAATCATACTCGGGGCCGGAATACTCGATCTTCTCGCCGTAGGCCAACGCCCGCGCCGCCAGCGCGAGACGCACGCCCACCGGTTCCTTGAACGGGGAATGAATGTCATTGGCAAGCCCCACATCGACCGTCACGGCCATCGCGGTGTTGGGGGTTTTTAGCGAAGTCAAAAATTGCGCCTCGCGAATCTCCGGAGTCATCGTTTTGAAGGGCGTGATCTGCACAAAGAGGAACGGGAAATCTCCCACACCCCATTTCTCCCGCCAGTCTGCGATCAGGCAGGGGAAGAGGGTGCGGTATTCCAGGCCCTTGCCGGAATTCGCCTCGCCCTGATACCAGATGGCCCCCTTGATGGCGTAGGGAATGACCGGGGCGATCATGCCGTTGAAGAGCATGGTGGGAGTTCCCGCACCACCGCCCGGCTGCCGGGGCTGTTTCGGCTGGGGCATGGGCGGCGCAGGCCTGGCAATAACGGGCTTGCCCTCGGCCTGGCCTTTTTTGTTAGCCTCATTCACCGCCTTCACCGCCGCCTGATAGTCCGTGCCCACCGAGTTCTGCCACTCTTTATACTTGGCCTGGAACTCCGCCATGGCCTGCGGATACTTCGCAGCCTCCTCCTCATACCCGGGAACCTCTTTTTTGTATTGGTCCACGTATCCGCTCAACGAGGGCTCCTTCTGCAAACCTTCGAGGCTGGTCCAGCACTGGGCGGCAGTCCCCCCGATTGCGCTACGGATCAGCCCCACCGGGACTCCTGTCGCCTTGTGGACATCCCGCCCGAAGAAATAGCTGACCGCCCCAAAAGAGCCGACGGTTGTGGGCGAGCAGACGCGCCAATAGCCGCCGCGCTTTTCATCGTATCCAAGTTCTGCGACCGGGTGAATCGCGCTTCTGGAAGTGACATGAAACTCGCGCAGTTGCGGGTAATTCGCCAGCGGATGCTCCTTTGGCGCAGTATCCGCGCTGTCAAAACTGTTATTCATGTTGGACTGCCCCGCGCACATCCAGACCTCGCCAACCAGCACGTTGGTGCATTTGAAATTTGAGGTTGCCGCTTTCAAATTGCCGGAAATTGTTAGAGAGCGCGCGGTGGCGGCGGCGGGCATCGGATCGAGTATCACCTGCCACTTGCCCTGTGGGTCGGCGGTGGTGGTTTTTTTCTGGCCCGCGAATTCCACGGTTACATTTTCGTTCGGGGCCGCCGTCCCCCACACCGGCACTTTTACATTCTGCTGCAACACGGCGTTGTCAGAGAACAGGGCATTGGGTTTAACCGCGGCCAGCCCGCTGGAAATGAGGGCGCTGGTGACAATAATATAGGCGATGGGTTGTTTCATTGGTGTTGTTGTTTCGAGAGTGTCTCCACGATTGTCCGGTTCTCCGGCTTGTTGGCGAGGTTGACTGTCTCGCCGGGATCGTTCTTTTCGTCGTAGAGTTCCGTTGCGGCGATGCTGCCGTCGCGACGGTCGCGCCAGAGCGTCAACCGCCAGCGCTCGTCGCGGATGCTATACCCCATGAGCTGTCGATTTCCGGGCTGCCTGCCGCCGCGCGGAAATTGACTGATCGCGACTTTCGTCGCGGGCAAGGACGCGTTTTCCAGCCACGGCTTGAGGCTGATACCATCGAGGCCGGAGGGAACAGCCAACCCACACACGTCGGCGAGCGTCGGGTAAACGTCCACGAACTCGACAGGTGCGTCGCATTTTTGGCCGGCGGTTTTCTGCCCCGGCAGACTGATGAGCAGCGGCGCGCGGGTTGCAAGTTCGAAGTTGGTGTGTTTGCACCACAGACCGTGGTCGCCGAGCTGCCAGCCGTGGTCGCCCCATAGGACAATGATCGTGTTGTTGGTGAGTCCTTCCTTTTCAAGCGCGTCGAGCAGCCGTCCAACTTGCGCATCGGTGTAGCTGATGCAGGCATAGTAACCATGACGCAATATCTTTGCGAAGTCTTCGGGGATCGGATTGCCCTGCGGCACGTTGGCGTAGGCGTGCAACTCGCCGTTGTCATGACCGGCGAAGGCGGGAGCACCTTCGGGCAGATGATCAATGGCCGGCAACGGAATTTTATCCGGGTGGTAGATATCCCAGTATTTCTTCGGCGCGACGAACGGCAGGTGCGGCTTGAGGAACCCAACCGCAAGAAAAAACGGCTGGCCCTTTTCCTTCAACGCGTGCAGCCGGGTCACCGCTTCAGCCGCAGTGTAACCGTCGGGCAATTCATCATCGCTTTTCGTGCTGACTTCAAAGGCATCGCCTTTCGGGGCTTTGGCTCGCTTGCCGGCATTTGGTTTGTCGTTGTCGGCAGGCTGCGGCCGCTTGCGCTTGAGGTATTCACCAACACCCCCGGCGATTTTTGTCACAATCCGCTTGGTCGAATCCGTGGGATCGGTGTCAATAGTTTGGCCGCTGGGATACCAGTGCGGCTCGCTCCACGACCGGCCGTCCTCGAAACCGTGATGATAGATTTTGCTGAGCGCAGCACAGTAATACCCGTTGGCCTTAAAATACTGGGGCAGGGTGACCGCGTCGGGCAGCGCGACTCGGAAATGCGTTTCGAGGTCCCACACGCGTGTTGCATCGGGCCGGCGACCGGTCATCAGCGAACTGCGCGAGGGACTGCAAACCGCCTGCTGGCAGTAGGCGCGGTTGAACACGATTCCGCGAGCCGCGAGCCGGTCGAGGTTGGGCGTCATGACGATCGGGTTGCCATAGCAACCCATCTCCGGACGCAAGTCGTCCACCGCAATGAAGAGGACGTTTGGTTTGACTTCAGCTTGTGCGCTCGAAGCGAGGGCACAGAGGGTTATGAGAGCAAGCGAGGGGTTGATTTTCATGGCATTCTATCCTCATATTTCACTTGCCGGCGCTGCGGGTCATCCAGACGCACAGTTCATTTTTTTTGCTGAATTCGTTTCCTGCGGAGGCGTAGTCACAAAGCTCCGTTCCATCCGCCAGATGGAACAGCATGCTCATATCCTTACGCGGATTCTTCGTAATGACGCAGGCATCTAGCTTGTCCGTGGAAATCGGGGCGTCAACCTTTCCCAACCGCGAGTCCTGGGCCAGCACGATCGGGCCGTAAGTCAGCGCGATGCGTCCGGAACCGTCCGCCGCCTCGTTGACTTGGAGGCGCATGTCAAATTTGATTTTGATGACATCCCCGGGATTCCAGTCCCGCTCAATGCTCAAATAAGTTCCCGCCGCCCCGGCATAATCCTGTCCGTTCACTGAGATATTTGTCTTTTTGCTCCAGGCCGGGATCCTCAGCTTGACTTGAAATTTGCTCTTTTTTGCGGGATTGACGGCGACTTTCACATCTCCGGATACAGGATAGTTTCCTTCTAGCGCAAGTTTAACAGGCGTTCCATCGGCAAGTGCGATAGATGCCTCTGCCGGTTCGTAAAGATTGATCACGGGGCCGCAGACATCCCGCATGACTGCCATCCACGGAGCCATGGCGAGCCCCTTGGGGCCCTGGGCCAGACAGCAGTCTTCGCCGTAACCCTTGATTTGGTCGCCGGCCCGATTTTTGTTGGACGGCCCGGCCAGAGGGGTCGGGTTGCGGTGCGCCCACCAGGAACCATCAGGAACCATCGCACCGAGGATGCCATTATAGAGAGCCCGTTCCATTTCGTCAGCGACCGTGGAGTCACCGGTGAGGCGCAGCACCTGTCCGCAGAATTTAATCCAGGTGGTGGTGACGCAGGTCTCGCCGAGCGATCCGACATTGAATTGTGTCTGTTTGGTTTTTCCGTTGTCCCAGAACTCGCCCCAAGCATCCTTGAGCCCGCCAACCCCGGTGATGAAGATTTCCTGATCCCGGACGGCACGATAAAATGCCAGCACGGATTCTTTCTGCTCGGGTTTCCCGGTTTGCCGGTACAGTTCCGCCATTCCTTCAAAGCAGGACATCATTTCATAAGCTTTCCCATTGGCCAGCTTGCAGGGCGGCACGCCTTGAAGAATCGAGGTGTAGATATTGCCAGCGTCGGAACCGCCTTGGGCGGCAATCCACAAGGCGTAGTCAAGGAAACGCTTCTCGCCCGTGATCCGGTATGTGAGCACGACCGGCTCCAAAACGGAACTGGCCGCCAGTCCTTTCATGTGGCCACATTCGACGATGTTTTTCGCGCCGGGCCCGACTTGTGAGATCAGATAGTCAAGCTCACGGATCATTGCAGTCTTGACCGCCGCGCTCTGCTCGACTTCCAAATAATAACGCGCCAGCCCGATGAGAACGTATTTGCGCCCCCAGATGTCCCAGTCCTTCGTCTGGAGCTCTGTCGGGTATGAGCTTATGCATCCGTCCGGCGTCTGAGTGGAGATCAGGTCTGCGACCGTTTTCTTGATCATGGCCAGCAACTCGGCATCGGGCTGTCCTCGCCATGATTGGATGGAGGAACGCACGATCTTTCCCCAGAACTCGCAGCGCCAGCGTCCGTCGGATTCGTTGCGCAGGCGGAACGGCTCCACCAGATGAGCGTAATCGACCTTTTTCAAACGATTCGCGATACTTAACCGGAGAGAATCCCCCAGCCTCCCATGCAACAGCACGCTCGCGGGAGGCAGCGGTTTAATCGCATCGGCGACCAAAACATTTTCGGCTGGCGATTTCTGATCTCCGACTTGCCCGCCGGAGTCCTTGCGAAGCAGGGGTGAGGCATTGGGCTTTACTTCGGCTCGCAAGCTCGAAGCGATTGCGCAGAGGGTGAGGATGATGAGTGATGTTTTGATTTTCATGATGGTAAGGGTTCGCGTCGGTTTGACTTATCGGTTTTTCGGAGCGGGAGCATCCTCGGTTAGCGATTCGGGATCGGTCCAGAAGGGCGAGGCGGGCAGTCCTGCCTTGTTCCAAAGGTTCATCTCAGAACCCCGCACCCATAGGTAACGGGCAGCTACAGGAGACGTGACCTTGTCAGATGTCACCACCACCGTGTCGCCCTGAATCTCGGCCTTGGCGGGGAGGAATTTCTTATCCGCGCCGGCCATCGTGAACCCATTCAACGGGCCATCCTTCGCCACCAAGCCGCCGCCAAGATGCTTGAAGCTGATAATCACCCGGCCCTGATCGATCTTAAACGAATCATACTCGGGGCCGGAATACTCGATCTTCTCGCCGTAGGCTACCGCCCGTGCCGCCAGCGCGAGCCGGGCGCCGACGGGTTCCTTCTGGAGCGGATGCAGGCTGCCGCCGATATCCGTGGTGACGGCCATGCCGGTGTTTGGAGTCTTTTTCCAAGTCAGGAGCTGCGCCTCCCAGACATTCGTCCACCGGTCGCCTAGGGGAGCGAGCTGCACGAAGAGGAAGGGGAAATCTCCCTGTCCCCATTTCTCCCGCCAATCGGCAATCATACGTGGAAAGAGCGTGCGATACTCAAAGCCTTTCCCTGCGTTGGACTCCCCTTGATACCAGATCGCCCCCTTGATGGCGTAGGGGATGAGCGGCGCAATCATCGCATTGTAGAGCGTGGTGGGGCCATGATTCCCGCCATCCAGCAAAGCCGGGGGGGTGGGTCTGGGCTCGGATGGCTCAGGCCTGCGGAGCGTCGGCTTCCCCTCCGCCAGGTTTTTTGCGTTTTCTTTCGCCCACGCCTCGTCTGCCTTCTTAAGCGGCCATCCCACCTTCTCGTTCCAGACTTTGAGCTTGGCTTGGTAATCCTCCATCTCCTGAGGCAATTTCGCGCTGGCCGCGTCGTATTTCGCCATCAGGCTCTTGACCGTCTCGACATAGCCATGAAGGGACGGCTCCTTTTCCATGCCGGAGAGGCTGGTCCAGGATTCGGCGGGAGTCCCGCCCCACGAAGTATGGAGCATGCCCACCGGAGCGCCCGTCGCCTTGTGAATGTCCCGGCCGAAAAAATAGCCGACGGCCGAAAAGCCGCCGACGGTTGACGGCGAACATTCTACCCACTTGCCGGTTGACTCTGACTGGGGATACAAGGCGGTTTTCTGAGTGACGGTGAACATCCGCAGCTTGGGATAATTTGCGGTAGGGGTTTCCGTTGCCGCATTGCCCGCCTGCTTTAAAAGCCATGCCATGTTGGATTGCCCCGAGCAGACCCAGACCTCGCCGACCAAGACATTGTTGACGGTGACGGTGTTCTCCCCCGCGATGGTCAGCTTGAACGGGCCGCCCGCCTTGTGCGGCTTGAGGCGCACCATCCATTTTCCGTCCTTGGCCACGGCAGTCTCCGCCTGGCCATCCAAGGTGACGGTCACCTTTTCGCCGTCCTTCGCGGCGCCCCAGACCGGGATCTCAGCGTTCTGCTGCAACACGGCGTTGTCGGAGAAAAGGGCATTGGGTTTTACTTCGGCCTGCGCACTCAAAGCGAGGGCGAAGGCAAGAAGAAGGGCTTGGAAATAATGGCTTAATTTCATAGAGGTTGATGTCTGGTTTGTTATTTCATTGGTGCGGGATGGCGCGTGGCGGCTCGATTACTTTCCCGGCATGGGCGCGGGTTGCGTGCGGCGCTGGAAAAAGAGCCATTCGTAGAGCTCCTTGGTGGCGTAGGCCCGATCCCAGCAGTTATGACCCACGCCGGGATATTCGTCATACTTTGGCTGCCCGCCTACGGCTTTGAGCGCAGCTACCATGTCTTGCGAACGCTTCGTCAGGACGGAGGTGTCGGCTCCGCCGTGAAAAACCCATAGAGGGATATTGGCGATGCGAGGCGCGAGAGCTTTGTCGCCACCGCCGCAGACCGGCACGCCTGCGGCAAATATCTCCGGGTGGCGCTGGAGCGCGTCCCACGTCGCGAAGCCTCCCATGGATATACCCGTCACGTAGATGCGCGTGGGGTCGATGGGGAATTCCTTGCGGATGGCGTCCAGCAATTCGAGAGCAGCGGCCATCTGTTTGCTGGGGGTCGCGGGCATCGTGTGCTCTGGCAGATTCCACGGAGTATCCACCCACTGCGCAGGACTGAGGGGACACTGTGGCGTAATCACAAAGCAGGGATACTTCGCCATGATCTCGTCGTCGGCGAAGCCTTTGACCCCGTGTTTGAGTTGGAATAGGTTGTTGGTCCCACGTTCGCCAGCCCCATGGAAGAAGATGACCAACGGGTATTTCTTCTTAGGATCGAAGTCCTTGGGCTTGAGGAGCCGGTAGGGCAACTCCATGGCCCCCTTGAACGTCCGCGCTTCGAAACGATTGGCGATCGGATCTTCTCTGGGGACTGGCGAAGACGGCTGCGAAATCAAGGAAAGTTTGCCGCCCTTGAGGTCTTGGACGGTTTGCCAGGCGATTGTCTGCAATTGTTTGGCTTCGATGGCGTCGAGTTTGATTTTGCCGGCGGTGGGCGGCAGGCCTTCGGGATTTTTGTCCAGCAATGTGGCGTAGAAGACGCAGGCGGCCAGGTAGGTGCCGGCGGGATTGGGGTGGCTTCCGTCTTTGCTATGCAGGATGCGCTTCGGGTCTGCGGTCAGCGCGCGCTGCCACGCGATGCCGACGGGGGCGACGGGGGCGTTGAGTTCTTTGGCGATCTGGAAGTACCCGCTGTTGAGACCGGTTTGCATCGCCGGGTTGCTATGTCTGGCCCACGTCAGGTAGAAAACGGTTTTGGCGCCGGTGGGCTGGATCGCGGCATGGAGTTTGCGGGCATACTCGTGCATCAGCTTCGGGTTGTCGGCCGGCATCTGGCTTTGCTCTTGCAGGACGACGGCGTCCCATTTCCGTGCCTGGATTTTCTGGACGGCGTCGCCGTCTTTGAAATGTTTTTCCAACGAGCAGCCGCCGGGCGTGACTTGTTCGTGTTCGATTTTTACACCGCCACCGGCTTCGGCCAGCGCGGCGAGCGTGCCGGGAAGGTCGTTGACATAGGTGTAGCTGTTGCCGATGAACAAAACGTGCAACGATTCAGCAGACAACGCGCCGGCGGCGGAGAACCAGATGGTCGTTAAAACGAATAAGATGAAGCGGCGAATGGTGTGTTCTTGCATTGTTTCTCCTTGTTTGCGTTTTAGGGATGTCTGAATTTTACAAATAGTCCAAGTCGTTGCAAAGATGGCGCGCCTCACTTTCCCCCGCTGGCCGGTGTGAGCACGTAGGTATGCGGCTTGGGCTTGGCCGCAGCCCTTGCGCTGGAAGCGAGAGCGAGACCAATCAGGATAACGGGGAAACACCGTGTTTTGTAGCTTTTCATGTAGTTATGTCTCCTTTTGCATTCATGTCTGACCCAAAACTGTGGGTTGTTCTTCGCGGAGCGGCGTTGCATGTTCATTCCGGCCCGCATCGCTGCCAATTCATTCCAAACACAAAATCCTGACACCCCATCCGCTTCGATACTGCGGGACTGGGCCATATTGCCCGACTTTCAACAGGATCTCATTCTCCCCGGCCTTCAGCTTGACGGGAATCCAGTCCGGGAAATTAAAAATCCCTTGGTTCGGCTGTTGAATGATGCGAATCGGTTTGCCGTTGAGACGCACTTCGCAGGCATCTTGTGCGGTGATGGCCAAAACCGCCGCGCCCGCTGTTTTAGCCGTGAGCTTGGCCCGGACATACGCCAGTCCACGAGCGGAGTTCTGGTCGGATTTTGCGGCCGGCGGCAGAAGAGGAATCAGATCGACATAGCCGCGCTTGTCGGGGGTGGCCGGCTTCCAGTCGGCCACGCCCTTCGGCACCTCGGGCCCGAACTTCTGGCTGTCGAAGGCCTCCTTGGGTTGATAAGGGAATGGCCCTGAGACCTGCAGATCGGTCACCGGCAACTCGCGCCGCTCGACGCACTCGGGGAACGCGCTGATGCGTAAACGCGTGCTTCCCAGGGGCACCAGCGTGATTATTTCCTCTGGGCCGTCGAGAGTATAGGTTAGCGGCAAAGGCGGATTCCTTTGACCACCCTCCAGTTCCCACCCCTTAACACGCCGCGCCGGCACTTCGAGTGTTATGGGGCTTTGACCCGGATCCCACGGATACCCCTCCACCTTCCTTTGGTCGACCCGGACTTTGTCCTGAAAGTTGCTTTCATCGATCGCGAGCGCATATTGCCACGGCCCGGCCGGCCGGAGATTCAGAGTCGGGAACAGCGGGTCTTCGTTAGGCTTCCGCTCCCTGTCCTTTTCGGCGAGCTCCTCATAAATCTGCGTAACGCTGGGTTTCTCTCCCGCTTTGCACCTGTTCATCACCACCTTCTTAACGACTTCCACGTTCTCCGGTATCGGGTAGGAGAAAACCAGGGGCCCGCGCTCGATCAGGGTTGCGTTGGCAAACCGACTCATGACGACGGGCATCGGCAATTTGAGATGCACGGTGTCTCCCGGGCGCATGGCACGCGGCAGGGTGAAAAAGCTTGAGGCGGGATGCGGGCCTTCCAGCGGTGTTCCGTTGAGCGTGATGCTCGCCTTCTCGCACCAGCCCGGAATACGCACTTGAAACGGCAAACTCGTGCCGGCCGGACCTGCAAATGAAAATTCGATGTCACTATCGAAAGGATAACCGGTCTTTTCCGTCACGGTCATGGAATGTTGCGGATCGGTGGCGACCGTGACGCCGGAGGGGCCGTAGAGCGAAGCCACCAAGCCGCCGCTGGCGTCTTGCATCCACATGCGAGCCGCGAAATTGGGCATGAACCGGTGGACGTTGCCACTGCAGCACATCGGATGATGGTAGGTGCAATACTGCATTTTGTCTCCCCCGACACGAGCCGAAGTGCTTGTGCAAAGGACCTGGTTCACGCCGGAAAAATACTGGTGCTGGCGAAAGTCCTTGCTGATGCATCCCAGTCCAGCGTTAAACACGGCCCGTTCGATCATATCCGCGTATTTCGCTTCGCCGGTGGCCATGAGGAAGTAGCCCAGTGTCCAGGTGAAATCGCTGATGACACAGGTCTCATGGGTCTGGCCGGGATCGCGACCCGAAAGAAACTCAGTGCTGCTGATGACACCGTCGAAGAGCATGTGATCGCGCACGACGCCGTCCAAGGCCCGCACAGCGGCATCGAGGTAGCTGCGATTGCCGGTGTAAATGTAAAGGAGCACCGGCTGCTTGATTTCCTCGCAAAAGCTGACGCCGTGCATAACCAGTCGGTCCGCGGGTTTAAGTTCCATCGTGCTGTGGTCAGAGCCATTGGTAATGAACCACCTTTTTCCGGCGGCATCGGCTTTGGCCAGCAGCTTCGGGTCCCCGGTCCACTCGTACACCTTCAGGACGCCTTCCAGATTGTCGATATCCCGGTCCTGGTTCTTCTTGGACAAATCCTCGACTGTCAGATTCGAGTAATGCTTATGAAACGCTTCCACAATCTTCGGATCACGGGTGGCCATTTCGCAGGCGTTCACCCCTTTAAAAAAGACTGCCATCGGCCATTGCTGCCGGGGGGCAACCTTCAGGCTTGGCCCGAGCAATCCGTCAGTGTTGGGGTGTGCCATCACCCACTCCAGTTTCTCCTGAAACGACTTCTGCAGATCCTTGTTTCCGGTCACCTGCCCCAGGCGCTCAAGGCCGTCCGACAGGTAGCCGGTCTGCTCCCACGGCCACCAGGTGAGGTTGCCAGGAGTATCCTCACCCTTCCAGAAGTTGATCGTGAACGGGTAACCTTGCACCTCGTAATGCCCGCTCAACCCGTCCAACTGACGCTGCAGAAATTCCTTCAGCCAGCCGTCCGTCCGCACATCCGCTGGTGAAAGTTCGCGAAAATGGTCAAATCTCTGGACGCCAGCGGCCGCGGGCGCAGGCACCTCCGCACCCACCGCGCTGTGTTGTATCGCCAGGCCGGCCAGCAGAGCCAAAGCTCCCGAGCAAAGCGCAGAATAAAAATTCGCTGTTCTCCGCCGCAGGGCACGGGCCGTAAAATTGTGGCGGATCGTCACGGACTGGAATGTCCCATTGGGTTTGTCGTTCATTTGATTTCCTTGGTGTTGATTTGGATTATTGATTTTCAGAGTAGGGGACAAACTTGCGGCGTCAATACGTCGGCCGGCATCTGGCTTTGCTCTTGCAGGACGACGGCGTCCCATTTCCGTGCCTGGATTTTCTGGACGGCGTCGCCGTCTTTGAAATGTTTTTCCAACGAGCAGCCGCCGGGCGTGACTTGTTCGTGTTCGATTTTTACACCGCCACCGGCTTCGGCCAGCGCGGCGAGCGTGCCGGGAAGGTCGTTGACATAGGTGTAGCTGTTGCCGATGAACAAAACGTGCAACGATTCAGCAGACAACGCGCCGGCGGCGGAGAACCAGATGGTCGTTAAAACGAATAAGATGAAGCGGCGAATGGTGTGTTCTTGCATTGTTTCTCCTTGTTTGCGTTTTAGGGATGTCTGAATTTTACAAATAGTCCAAGTCGTTGCAAAGATGGCGCGCCTCACTTTCCCCCGCTGGCCGGTGTGAGCACGTAGGTATGCGGCTTGGGCTTGGCCGCAGTTCTCATCGAAACCGCGATCTCATGCTCCTTGGCGAGCGCGGCCTGGCGCGCCGCGGTGTCCAAGATACGCTTGAGGTCACCCACATTGGTTTTGGGATTGGTTGCGGCCGCATCCATGTCTTTTTGTATCTCAGCCCGAATCTTTGTCACATCCACTGCCGGGTCGTTCAACTTGATGGCATAGCCATGTTCGAGGCGGACGTTGTTGCGTTCCATCGAGGCCAGCTTCATGCGATTGTCGTTCTCGAGCAGGATGGCGGCGGCCTGCTGGTATTGGGGCGTTTTTTCGTTGCTGGCGAGGTTGACGCCGGTGGCGAGTTCCTGGCTGCTATATTCCCCACACGCCTGCCCGTCGATGGCGAGGCTCCACTCGCCGATGGCGAGATTAGTGACTGTCAAAACTTCCTGGTTCAGTTCCTTCATGAAGGGCACCAGGTCGAGGGCCTTGAGGGCATCCGGAGGGATGGGGAAAGGGAGAGAATTCTCAAGGCACTCGAAAGCCACCTTTCCCTGTGACGCCGACGTCTTGGAGATGGCGCAGTTGGTGGATTCGATGACCGCCCCGCTTTTGCCATCCACCTTCATCTTTGCAACCCATGGCGTCATCCCCGTATCCTTGAGAAACGCATAGGCCATGACGAAGTGGCCCGGCGGGCCGGGATGGATGCGGTCGTTTTTGGGATTGCCCAGAACGCTAAATGCCGGGTTCTTCTTCTGCTGCGCCGCGTTGATCGCATTCATGCGGCTGTAGAAATCCACCAGGCCGGCGTTGTAGTGGGTGGACCATTCCTTCATCTTTGCCGCGCAGATTCCGAGGGCGGCATTGGCTCCCACGCTGATGTTGGCATTTACAGGGAGAACCTGAGTCTCATCATAGATGGAGGGTTGAATGAGGATCACGCGGCTGCCGGCCGCTTGAAGCCCCTCGATGAGGAGCTTCATGTTGGTTTCATAGGTCGTTATGGACGTGGCCTTTTCCTCATTAATCCTCGGCATCCTCTTCTCATCGAATCCACCCTCGGGCTTGTATAACGGGCGGTTGATGTCGTTCATCCCGAGCATGATGGTCGCCACGGTGGGTTTGTGGGAAAGGATGTCGTATTTGAATCGGAAGCCCACGCCTTTTCCCATGATGCCACTGGCCCGGTCGCCGCCAATGCCGCAATTGAAGTAGGTTATGTCCCGGTCCGGAAAACGGGTGACGTAGAAGAGCTGAATGAGGGCGTGGTAGCTGCCACCGTGGGTGATGCTGTCACCGACCCAGCAGACCGTGTCACCGTTTTTGAAGGATTCGGCGGGGGAAACGGCGCTGGCTTGGGACGCGGGAGGTTGCGTGCCCGGGGCCGCATGCGCGACCACCGATCCGAGCAGCAGAAGAAGAATGAGGGAGGGTTTGGCTAATTTCATGGGGGGGTATCAGGATGGGAGTCGAGTATTACTGAGCAGCCGCTCCCGCCGGTGTGAGCACGTAGGTATGCGGCCTGGGCTTGGCGGCAGTCCTCATCGCGACGGCGAATTCATGCTCCTTGGCGAGTGCGGCCTGGCGCGCGGTGGTGTCCACAATCGATTTCAGGACAGGCGACACTTTTTGGGGGTCCTTGGCAGCCTGCTCATCCACCTGCTTCTGAACCGATGCCAGAACTTGGGCGGCGTCGGCAGAGGGGGATATCTTGGCAGCGATTCCGTATTCCGTCCGGGCCATGTTCCGTATCTCCCTCATCTCCAGCCCCATGCGCCGGTCATTGATGATCATGATCGCGGCGGCCTGCTTGTACTGAGGGGTGCTTGTGATGGTGGCGAGGTTGACGCCGCCGGAGAGCTGTTCGCTTGAGAAATCCCCGCACGCCTGCCCGTCGATGGTGAGGCTCCACTTCCCGGCGGGAAGCTTGGTTACCATGAGAAGCTCCTGGTTGAGCTCCTTGGTGAAGGGGACCAGGTCGAGGACCTTGCTGGCGGCTGGAGAGACCGGGTACGGAAGGGACCCCTCGAGGCATTCGAAGGAGACCTTCCCAGGCGATGACGATGTCTTGGAGATGGTGCAGTTGGTCGATTCGAGAACGGAACCATTCTTTCCATCGACTGTCATCTTCGCTACCCACGGTGTCATCCCCGTGTCCTTGAGGAACGCGTAGGCCATGACCAAGTGCCCCACCGGGCCGGGATGGATGCGGTCCCCCCCCACAATGGTGAAACTCGGATCCTTCTTCTGCTCCGCTGCGTTAATGGCATTCATCCGGTCATAGAAATCAACCAGGCCGGTATGGTATTTGGCGGACCATTCGGTCATCTTGGCGGCACAGGCACCGAGAGCGCCGTTGACGCCTGCAAGGGGGCTGGGCTGCCCGCGGAGCACCGCCGTCTCATCATAAATGGTGGGCCGCAGGAGAATCACCCGGGCGCCAGCCGCTTGCAGGCCTTCGATCATGAGCTGCATGTTCTTGTCATAGTCGGCAAGGGCCGCCGCCGCCGCCGCTTTCTTCGTCGCGTCCTGCGGCGCATTCTTGGCGTAGGCGCCCCGATTGACGTCGTTCATCCCGAGCATGATGGTCGCCACGGTGGGTTTGTGGGAGAGGATGTCGTGCTTGAACCGGTAGCCAGGGGAGTTCTGCATGATGCCGCCCGCCGTGTCCCCGCCGATGCCGCAGTTATGATAAGTGATGTCCCTATCCGGAAAGCGGGTGACGTAGAAGAGCTGAATGAGGGCGTGGTAGTTGCCCAAGTGCGTAATGCTGTCACCGACCCAGCAGACCGTGTCACCGGATTTGAAAGGCGCGGCGGCTGAAGAGCCAACCCACTCCTCCGAATCGCTCCCAGCCGTCGCACCGAGCAGGGTTAAGGGGAAAAAGACACAGCTCAGGGCGGCGACCAGTGAGAGAGTGATTTTTTTGAGGGGGATTTGCATTGGGTGATTTTAAGCGGATCATTTTTTAACCGGTTCGCCTGGCATCACCGGCCAGTCGTCCGTGCGGAAAGGCAGGGCGGGCAGACCCGCGCCGTTGGAAACCGTGCATTCCGGAAAGTTCAGGAAAGCGTAGCGCAGCGCCACGGGTTTGGGGACTTCCGGCGCGGTGACTTCCAGGGTTCCCCCCTTGAGTTCCGCCTTGGCCGGGACAAACTTGCGGTCCTCCCCGGCCAGTTCAAATCCGCCGGGGCCTTTGAGCGTCAAGCCTTCGGCGTTTTGCAGGAAGGGGACCACCGCTTTGCCTGCCGAGAAGACCACCTTGCCAAACTTCGGCCCTTCCGAGACCACCTTCCGGCCGTGGACATGGTTGAGCGCCCAGAGCGCGGCGCGTTCGCCCACCGGTTTCTTGTTCGAGGGATGAATGTTGCCGGCCTCGCCCACATCCACCGCGGATATCACGCCGACATTGGGAAGGGTTTCCGAAATCTTGATCCCGGCCTCGCGAACCAACGGAAAGGAGCCTTGCCCCCCCGGAGTCCAGGGCTCGGGCTTGCCCCAACCCGCCAGCGCCACAATGATGAAAGGCAGCGGCTTATTTCCCCAATCCTCCCGCCACCCCTGGATGAGCTTGGTCAACAGCGGCTCATATTTGTCACCCCGCTTGGAATTGGCTTCGCCTTGATACCAGATGAATCCCGTGATGGGAAAGCTGGCCAGCGGCGGGATTCTATCCCGGTAAATCCAGCCGAAATCGAGAATGAGATTGGCGTCGGCGAGGAGCGCGGACTGTTCTTTGGTCAGTTGATTGACCGGCATTGCGGGTCGCGGCTCGCCTTTTTTTTGTGCCGCGTCTGCCATCGCCCGCCATTCCTTGTAAGCTTTGCCATCCGCGCTCCCTTTGGCGCCGAATTCATCCCGCACCGCCTGCGCCTTGATTTTCTGCGCCTGGAAATCAGCATCCCCGTCCATCATCCGCGGAGGAGTGAAATCCTCCGCAGGCCTTCCCCCCCCGGCGACGACCATCATCCCCACCGGCACCTTCAGTTCGGCGTTCAACTTCTGGGCGAAGAAATAGCCCACGGCGGAAAAGCGACCGGCGGTTTCCGGGGTGCATACCACCCAGGCGCTTTCACCCACTCCATTGTAAAACCGGATATGGTTTTTGGTCGCCGCGGCGGCCTCCGCCTCCCCATTTAATACTGGTGCGTATCCCTTGAGGAGAGTCATCACCATGTTGGACTGCCCCGAGCAGAGCCAGACATCTCCCGCCAGCACATTGGTAAGGGTGATCGTATTGGCCCCGGCGACTTCAATGTCCGCCACCGCCCCCGGTTTCTGCGCGGGGAGCTTCACCTGCCAGGGCTTGTCTGTTTTCTCTTTGCCCGCTCCCACGGCGGTCGCCACAACCGCGCCCCCCTGTTTGATCGTGATTTTTTCGCCGGCATCCGCCCAGCCCCAGAGGCTGATCGGTTCGCCGCTTTGCACAACCATGTTGTTGCCGAGCACCGGGGGCAGCGTCACCGCCGCCCATGCGCTGGAGGCGAGGGCGAAGGCAATAGCAGCGGCTGTGAACAGAATGTTTTTTGTAGGTTTCATGGTGCTGGAGCAGGTTTCTTGGTTGCTGGCGTCGGCGTGGGCAAGGGCTTCACCGGTGCCGGATGCGGGAAGTTATTCCAGCACTCGACCACGACCTTCGGCGTCTCGCCTCCCGCGTTCACCGGATTAAAC
>Ga0118677_10001157_pt1 | contig 56642 bp, 56 predicted proteins | sample AliMusrvi5mmetaG_FD_86154 | JGI IMG/M metagenome (GOLD analysis project Ga0118677, IMG submission 86154)
GGCCACCGGGGGCGGACGGGTGACTGAGCTCGCGGCTCGACCGATCCTGCGGCTGCTGTTCCCCGAGCTTGCGGCCATCCGGCAGCCACTCGCCGGCGAGACAGCGCTTCGTCGAGACGTCGTCGATGCGGTGGGGCTCGACGAGGGCTACCGCGTCGAGATCGGGCTGCTCATCGACGTCTGGCGCAACTGGGGACTCAGCGCGATCGCCGAGGTCGACCTGGGCAGCCGGGCCCATCGCAACCGACCGCTCAACGAGCTCAGCGACATGGCCACCGAGGTCATCGCCGCTGCGCTCGAGCGGGCTGCCAGGTAGTCGATCAGCGCGTCCTCAGCTGGCGAGATCTGGACCGACGAGGAGCACAAGGTCGTCCCCGCTCGATCCCGGCACCGGCACCGACGTGGTCAGCGGCTGCACCGACGAGGCGGGGAGGCTCAGCTCCTTGGCAAGCAAGAGACCGGCAGCCTTGTTGCCAGCGGCGTAGTAGATCGCTGAGCTCGGAACGGTCGACGACGCGTTCACCGGCGGCAACGTTCCCCACCCGAGGTTCATCAGCTTGGTGGTGACGGTCGTCGCGATCCCAGCGGTCGAGGTGCCGTTGGCCACCTGGACCTGGACCTCAGACTTGTTGACCGCTGCCTCTGCTGCCGCCTGGTGCTTCTTCTTCTCAGCCGGCGTCGTGGTGGCGGGCGTCGACCCCGAGGGCACGGTCGTCGCCGCTGCGTCGGCGCCCTGGCCCTTCGGGACTGCGCCATCTCGTTTGGTCAGTGGCACGATCGCGATCAGCAGGACCACCACGAAGGCGACGCACAGCAGCACCGCCCTGGTGGCATCCAAACTGGATTGCGACGAAGGTCCCTTCGCTGCCGGCTCGTGCGATGCCGCGTCGTCGTCGCTCACCCCCACATCCTGACGACCTCTCGACGAGATGGCAAGGCTGCCTCGGTGCCCCACCTCCGCGCCGCCCTATCCTTGGGTCCGTTCACCAGCCGGTGTGGCGCAGTGGTAGCGCAGGCGATTTGTAATCGTCAGGTCGTGGGTTCGATCCCCACCACCGGCTCGAGGTCAGCTCAGCGCAGGGCCAACGATGCAGACCACGGCCACCCCAACCGCTGCGAGCGAGGTGAGCCGAGGCCACCGCCGTGGCTCGAGCAACCAGAGCAGGCCTGCGATCGCTGCGATCGCCACGGAGAGGACAAGGCCGACCGACCACCAGGTCGCGGCGTGCTGCCACGCGCCACGAAGGTGCATCGCATCGAGCACCGGGAGGAAGCTCGCGCCTGGCCACCACCCATAGGCCCGACCCTGCTGCCAATGGCTCGGCAGGACCACGTGGTTGAAGAACGCATGGCGCGAGAGGGTCACCAAGACGATGCCCTGGAGCAAGGCAAGGGCGAGGGCGGCACCGAGCACGACGATCGCCGCCCCTCGCCGATGCTCTCGGAGCTCGACGAGGAAGATAGCGCCCCCCGCAGCCAGCGGGACGAGCAGCTCCCAGCCGAAGCGGCCGACCATGCTCGTGCCGCCATAGGTGTTCATGAGCGAGCCGTTGGCGCCGAGCACGATGACGAGCGAGCCGACGAGCGCCGCGGTGCTCCACGGGGCTCGTCGAGCCATCACGATGATGCCGGCGACCCCCAGCACCACCCACGGCTGTTGCACGAGCAGTCCTTGCTGGCTGTCGACCAGGAGGCCAAGGATGCCCGTGAGCGATCGGACGTCGAGGCCACCCAACCCCGACCTCGGCAGCACGCCAGGGTGGAAGGCGATCAGGCTGGTCACGAGCCAGACGATGGCCAGCGGAAGGACGCCGACGGCGAAGAGCGGCAGTGTGCGTCGCGCCGCGCCTCTCTTGAGCGCCACGATCACCAGCGCTGCGGTGAGCAGGGCTGCTGGCAGCAGGTTCTTCGAGTGCAGCAGCACGAGAGCCCCGATGCTGACGCCGGCGCAAACCAGCGCCCAACCCGGTGGCTGCCATCCCGTCTCGAGCCGCCAGATGACCAACCAGAGCGCGGCGATGATCGCGCCGGCAGGCAGGTCCGGGTAGATCTGGGTCATTGCCACGAAGGTGGCTGGCGTCGCGATGAGTGCGGCGAGCGCCATCGGCCAGACGGTGCGCCTCCCGAGTGATCGAGCGGCGATGATCGAGACCACGACGATCCCGATGGCCAGGACGACGATCCACCAGACCCGGGCGACGGTGACCCCACCAAGGACCGGGAGGGCGAGGAGGAACGGGATCCCCGGCGCGTGGACCTGATAGCCGGTCGGCAGGACGTGGCGCAGCAGCTCCTCGGAAGTCATGTGAGGGAAGAGCTGGTGGGCGACCGCCCAATGGGTGGCGCTCGACACCTGAAGGGTCCCGAACCGACCGACGGCGATCGCCCCGATCAGGTAGTGCACCTCGTCCCCGACGGTGGTCACCCCGTGACGGTGCTCGAGGCCGAGTGCCGCCAGGCTCCCCGCCACCAATGTGGCGGCACCCAGCAGCGCCCAGAGCGGCAACCACCACCATGCCTCGCGTGGTGACGCTCTGTGCGCCGCGTGGCGAGGTCGGGTGGCCGTGCTCACCCGACCAGTCTTGTCCATCACCTCAGACACCGTGGCTTGCGCACGACAGGCGTCACCGACTCAGATGGAGGCATGGAAGCACCGAGCGAGAAGAAGTCCACGCTCCACGAGTTCCGCGCCTTCATCCTGCGGGGCAACGTGGTCGACCTGGCGGTCGCGGTCGCGGTCGGCGCTGCCTTCACCGCTGTGGTGACGTCGTTCGTGGCTGCGTTCATCACGCCGATCATCGGTGCCTTCCTCGGCAAGGACTTCCAGAAGCTCGCCTTCACGATCAACACCTCGAAGTTCCAATACGGCCTGTTCATCAACGCGCTGGTCACCTTCTTGATCACCGCCACGGTGGTGTTCTTCTTCGTGGTCAAGCCGCTCCAGGCGCTCGTACGACGGCTCGGCATGAGCCCGCCGGAGCCTGCACCGACGGCCGAGTGCCCTGCCTGCTTGAGCGAGATCCCTGCCGCCGCGATCAGATGTCGCTACTGCACCAGCGAGCTCGGCGTCGGATGGTCGTCGAGCTGACAGCTCGGGCGAGCTAGCGGCGTCGCTGGCGAGCCACCTCGAAGAGCGCCACGGCACCGGCGACAGAGGCATTGAGCGACTCAACCTTGCCAAGCTGCGGGATCGAAGCGAGCTCGGTGCAGCGCTTTCGGCTCAAGGCCGCCAGTCCTCGCTCCTCGCTGCCGACGACGATCGCCACCGGCCGCGAGGAGACGTCGATGTCGTAGAGGTCCTTCGAGGCCTCGCCGGCGAGGCCGATCACCTCGACGCCGGCCTTGGCCAGCTGGTCGAGGGCGGTCGGGATTCCCGGCACGGTGGCGAAGGTGAGATGCTCGATCGCCCCGGCTGCCACCTTGGCCACCGTCGGTGTGATGCGAACCGAGCGATGCCGTGGCAGCACGACGCCGGTGACGCCGGCGCCGTCGGCGCTCCTGAGCAACGAGCCGAGGTTGTGCGGGTCGGTCAGCCCGTCGCAGAGAAGCAAGAACGGCGTGCCGGGTGCAGCCAGCAGGTCATCGAGGAGCACCGGGCGCAGCTCACGCGCCTTGGCGACGACGCCCTGATGGGACTCTGTGGTGGCGAGCCGCTCGAGACGAGCTCGCGGGATCACGTCGAGCGGGACCCGCTTCTTGCGGCAGATCGCCTCGATTTCGTCGAGCTGCGGTGATGACTCGAGCTCAGCCGCCATGGCGACCCGCTGGACCGGCCTCGTCCCCGAGGTGAGCAGCGCCAAGACTGCCCGGCGGCCCTCGACCTGATCGCCGCCAAGCTCGGGGGGTCGGGGCCCTTGTCGGCGCTCAGTGTTGCGAGCGCCGTACCGTCGAGGGTCGCCACCTCGGCTGCCTCCCTGGGGACGGCTTCGCTTCGGTGGTGGGGTCATCGTTCCTCCATGAGCGCGACGCACAGCGAGCCGATCCCCTCGGCTCGCCCGAGGGCGCCAAGGTGGTCGGTGGTGGTCGCTTTGACGGACACCGGCGCGCCGCAGCGCCCGGTGAGGACAGCTGCCATCGCCTCGGTCAGATGGCCGAGGCGAGGCGTCTGGGCGACGATGGTCAGGTCCGCTGAGCCGAGCACGAAGCCGGCGGTTGCTGCCTTGGCCAGCGCCACCTCGAGGAGGTCCAGGCTGGCCGCGCCTGCGAATCGCTCGTCGTCGCTCGAGAAGTGCCGACCGAGGTCGCCGAGCCCACTTGCGCCCAAGATGGCGTCGATCAGCGAGTGCGTGGCGACGTCAGCGTCGGAGTGGCCATCGAGGCCAGGCGATCCGTCCACGATGACCCCGCAGAGGATCAGCGGCCTCGAGGCGTCGTCGCTGAACGCATGGAGATCGATACCCTGGCCGATCCTCATGGGTGCCCCGCAAGCAGCCGCTCTGCCTCGCCGAGGTCGGCTGGCGAGGTGATCTTGATGTTGTGCTCCTCGCCAGGGACCACGACCACGACGCCACCGATCAGCTCGACGAGCGCAGCATCGTCGGTGGCCTCGGCTTGGTCACGATGTGCCGTCTCGAGCACAGAGCGCCGGAACGCCTGGGGTGTCTGGATCGCCACGAGCTCGGCGCGCTCAAGCGTGTCGGTCACTCGACGACGCCCGTCGATCTCGGCGACCCGCTTGATCGTGTCGGTCACCTCTCGTCCGCAGATCGCCCCCGCCACGGTGTCGTCGGCGAGCTCGGCGACGACGGCCAAGAAGAGCCGCTCTGACGCGAGCGGTCTCGCTGCATCGTGGACGATCACCACGTCGCACTCCGCATCGACCACCGACAGGCCGGCCCGCACCGATGCAGATCGGGTAGCGCCACCTTGCACCACACGATCAGCACCATGGGTGTCGGTGTGCATCCCTTGCGGGGCAACCAGGATGACCTCGTCGGCCACCGATCGACATGCCAGCACCGAGTGGCTTGCCACCGTGGCGGCCCCGAGCACGGCGAACTGCTTCGGTCCACCGAAGCGGCGTCCCGAGCCGCCGGCCACGACGATGGCCGAGGTGGTCATGGTTAGGGAAGCGCGTCGGTGAGACGCTGCTCTGCAGTCTCCTCGTCGACGTTGAGTGCGAAGGTCAGCTCCGACACGAGGATCTGGCGAGCCCTCGAGAGCATCCGCTTCTCGCCCGCGCTCAGCCCCTTGTCCTTGTCTCTGATCGACAGGTTCCGAACGACCTCGGCGACCTGATAGATGTCACCACTGCGCAACTTCTCGGAGTGGTTCTTGTAGCGACGGGACCAGTTGGTCGGCATGCGGGCCTCCTTCTTGCGAAGGACAGCGAACACCTCCTCGACCTCTTCGTCGTTGATGACCTCACGAAGGCCGACACCCTCGGTGTTGTCAGCCGGCACCATCAGCGTCAGGTCCCCATAGGCGAGTCGGAGCACCAGGTACTCCTTCTTCTCGCCGAAGGCGACCCGCTTCTCTCGCTTCTCGATGATGGCTGCCCCGTGGTGTGGGTACACAACCTTGTCGCCGACCTTGAATCCCATGGCACTCCCTCGTCATCCGCCTCCGGCCGCGCATCGTGTGCGGGTGGGGCGCTCGGACTCCCTCACGCCACGCATGGCGTTTCGGGAGATCCCATTCTACCAGCCTTCCTCCGGCCGTCTCTCTCGGGCTGGTGCCTGCGGAGCAGCAAGCGAGCGCACCGCGCCAAGCAGCTCCGCCACCGTGGCGACCTCGATCCTGGTCGCACCGTCGATGATCGGGGTCCCTGGAGGGACAACCATCGTCGTGAGCCCGATCCGTGCCGCCTCGCGCAGCCGTCGCTCCATCGCTGAGACCGGCCGAAAGGCGCCGGTCAGCCCCACCTCGCCGATGCAGACCACCCGTTGATCGAGGGCGATCCCCCACTCAGCCGAGACGATGGCCGCCATCACGGCCATGTCGACAGCTGGCTCGGTGGCCTTGATCGCCCCAGAGCAGGCGGCGAAGACGTCCGATCGCCCGAGGCCGAGCTCGCCGTGGGCATCGAGCACAGCGGTGAGCTGGCGGAGCCTGGTGGCAGGGATGCCCTGTGCCACTCGGGCAGGTGAGCCTGCCGCTGGTGTGACCAGCGCCTGGATCTCGACCGCCAGCGGGTGCGCTCCCTCGGCCAGGATCGAAGCCACGGAGCCCGGCAGCGGCCTACCTCGCTCAGCGAGGAGCGCCGCCGAGGGATCTGGTACCGAGACAAGACCCTCCTCCTCCATCGTGAGGACGCCGACCTCTCCGGCTCTGCCGTAGCGGTGCTTGGTGGTGGTGAGGACCCGTCGCTGGTGGTGACGGTCACCCTCGATGTGGAGCACCGTGTCGACGAGGTGCTCGAGCGAGCGGGGTCCGGCGAGGTCGCCGTCCTTGGTGACGTGCCCGATGAGGATCAGCATGGTCCCAGACCGCCTCGCGTACTGCGAGAGCGCCTCAGCGGCAGTTCGGACCTGGGTGACGCTGCCGGGCGAGCCGCTCTGGGCTGGCGTGTGGAGTGTGGAGACCGAGTCGATCACCGCCACGCTGGGAGATCGCGTGGCCAAGGCCTCCTCCACGTCAGGCAGATGAGAGGTGGAGAGCAGCGTCACACCGTGGCGCTCAGCGCCGAGCCGACGCGCTCGCGCTCCCACTTGGGCCACCGACTCCTCCGCTGAGACGATGAGGATCTCGCCTTCGTCGATGGCGTCTCGAAGTCGGGCTGCGATCTGGAGGCACAGGGTCGACTTGCCGATCCCCGGCTCGCCGACGACGAGTGTGACTGACCCAGAGGTGACGCCGCCGCCGAGCACTCGATCGAGCTCGACGATGCCGGTGGCCACCATCCTGACCTCCTCGACGTCGCCGAGCGGCTGGAGCGAGAGCGAGGGCGCGCTCGGGGAGGAGGTCTCCTCAATCGTGTTCCACTCGCCGCACGTCGGGCACTGCCCGGTCCAGCGCACGGCGGTCGCGCCGCACGAGATGCAGCGATAGGGAGGGATCTTGGTCGCCACAGTGGAGACCCTAGGGTCTGCCTGCGACGTCGATGCTCAGCTGAGCCTGAGGGTCGCCGCCCACGGGCTCGTGAACGCTTACTCGCCCTCGGCGCCTGCGCCCGCCATCTCGACCGGCGGAGGCTCGAAGCCCTCGATGGCCGTAAAGGCCAACTCAGGACCATCCTCGCCCTCGACCACGTCGACGACGATGGTCTCGCCGACTCGGAACTCCTTCCAGAGGAGCTTCTCCGAGAGTGGGTCCTCGACGAGCTGCTGGATCGCACGACGGAGCGGACGGGCGCCCAGCTGCGGGTCGTAGCCCTTCTCGGCGACGTGGATTCGTGCCGCCTTGGTGAGCTCGAGTCCGATGCCCTGGAGGGCGAGCTGGTCGATGGTGCGCACGAGCAGCAGGTCGGCGATCTCGATGACCTCGTCCTGGGTCAGCTCGTGGAAGACGATGGTGTCATCGATCCGGTTGAGGAACTCTGGCCGGAAGTGGGCCTTGAGCGCCTCGTTGACCTTCACCTTCATCTTCTCGTGCGTCACCGACTCGGAGGTCTTTGAGAACCCGAGGGTGGACTTGCGAAGATCGGCGGTTCCGAGGTTCGAGGTCATGATCAGCACGGTGTTCTTGAAGTCCACGGTGCGGCCCTGGCTGTCGGTCAGACGGCCGTCCTCGAGGATCTGGAGGAGCGTGTTGAACACGTCCGGGTGCGCCTTCTCGACCTCGTCGAAGAGGACCACGCTGAACGGCTTGCGGCGAACCGCCTCGGTGAGCTGCCCGCCCTCGTCATAGCCGACGTAACCCGGGGGGGAGCCCACGAGTCGACTCACCGTGTGCTTCTCCATGTACTCGCTCATGTCGAGCTGGATGAGTGCGTCCTGGTCGTCGAACAGGAACTCAGCCAGCGTCTTGGCGAGCTCTGTCTTCCCCACACCGGTCGGTCCGAGGAAGATGAACGAGCCAGCTGGACGCTTCGGGTCCTTGAGCCCGGCGCGGGTCCGACGGATCGCACGCGACAGAGCCTCGACCGCCTCCTCCTGGCCGACGATGCGCTTGTGCAACTCGTCCTCCATGCGGAGCAGCTTGGCGGTCTCCTCCTCGGTCAGGCGGTAGACCGGGATGCCGGTCCAGTTAGCCAGGACCTCGGCGATGACCTCCTCGTCGACGACGTCGAACAGCTCGACGCCCTCGGAACGGAACTCTGCCTCCTGGCTCTCCTTGAGCTCGAGCCGCTCGCGCTCCTGCTCGGCCAGCTTCTTGGCCTGCTCGAAGGCACCCTTCTCGATGGCGGTCTCCTTGTCCTTGCGGAGCCGGGAGATCTCCTCGTCAAGCGCCTTGTGCGTGCTCGGCACGTTCATCCGTCGGATACGTAGCCGGCTACCAGCCTCGTCGATCAGGTCGATGGCCTTGTCGGGGAGGAAGCGATCCGCCACGTACCGATCCGCCAAATTGGCAGCGGCCACGAGCGCCTGGTCGGTGATCGTCACCGCATGGTGCGACTCATAGCGGTCGCGCAGGCCCTTCAAGATGTCGATCGTCATCGCCACACTGGGCTGCTCGACCTTGACCGGCTGGAACCGGCGCTCGAGTGCTGCGTCCTTCTCGACGTGCTTGCGGTACTCGTCGATCGTGGTGGCGCCCACCGTCTGGAGCTCGCCACGAGCGAGCATCGGCTTCAAGATGCTGGCCGCGTCGATCGCGCCCTCTGCGGCACCAGCGCCGACCAGGGTGTGGATCTCGTCGATGAACAAGATGATGTCGCCTCGGGTGCGGATCTCCTTGAGCACCTTCTTCAGCCGCTCCTCGAAATCACCGCGGTAGCGGGATCCGGCGACCAGCGCACCGAGGTCGAGGGTGTAGAGCTGCTTGTCGGTGAGCGTGTCGGGAACCTTGCCCTGGACGATCTTCTGGGCCAGGCCCTCGACGATGGCCGTCTTGCCGACGCCGGGCTCGCCGATCAGGACCGGGTTGTTCTTGGTCCGCCGCGACAGCACCTGCATCACGCGCTCGATCTCGGGCTCACGACCCACCAGCGGGTCGAGCTTGTTGTCTCGAGCGAGCTGGGTCAGGTTGCGACCGAACTGGTCGAGCACCGCCGAGCCTGAGCCCGACTCCTGGGTCGGCGCTCCCGGCGCAGCGCCGACGGCCTCCTTGCCCTGGTAGCCCGACATCATCTGGATGACCTGCTGGCGGACCTTGCCAAGGTCAGCGCCGAGTGAGACGAGCACCTGGGCGGCGACGCCCTCGCCCTCTCGCACGAGGCCGAGCAGCATGTGCTCGGTCCCGATGTAGGAGTGGCCGAGCTGGAGGGCTTCTCTGAGCGAGAGCTCGAGGACCTTTTTGGCGCGCGGGGTGAACGGCGGCGAGCCTGAGGGAGGCGTCCCCGTCATGCCGATGGTCTCCTCGACCTTCTCACGCACCGACTCGAGTGTGATGCCGAGCGAGTCGAGCGCCTTCGCGGCGACGCCTTCGCCCTCATGGATCAGGCCAAGCAGGATGTGCTCGGTCCCGATGAAACTGTGGTTGAGCAGCCTGGCCTCTTCTTGGGCCAGCACCAGCACCCTTCGGGCTCGGTCGGTGAATCGCTCGAACAAGTGCCCTCCTTGGCTCTTGGACTCGTGATCCGAGTGTACCGGTCGGTTGTCGCCAATGAGTCGGCAGGTCGAAGAAGTCAGCGCGGGTGACAGAGAGGTCCGGTGGGGCGCCTATCGTTGTGCGGGTGAACCCCCTCGGAACACTGGCGATGCCACTCCTCGATGAGGACATGGTGCGCTTCGAGCCTCTGCTGGCTGAGTCAATCATCATCGGCGACGTCTTCTTGGATCAGGTGACGACTCACCTCTTGGCCGCCGGCGGCAAGCGCCTCCGGCCGCTTCTGGCGATCGCATCTGCCACCGGTGGCGAGCGCGAGGGCTCTCAAGATGACCTGCTGGGCGGCGTCTCGCTCGAGCTGATGCACCTGGCTTCGCTCTACCACGACGACGTCATGGACGAGGCCACGATGCGCCGGAACACCGAGAGTGTGAATTCGAGGTTCGGCAACCTGGTGGCCATCGTCGCTGGCGACTTCCTGATGGCCCGTTCCGCTGCGATCGCCGCCGACCTCGGCACCGAAGTTGCAGGGCTCCTCGCCCGCACGCTGGCCCTGCTCACCCGGGGCCAGGTGTCCGAGGTGCGCACGGCCTTCGACGTCAACCGGACGGTCGAGGACTACTACGAGGCGATCGGCGGCAAGACGGCCGCCCTCATGGCATCCGCTTGCCGGGTCGGTGCCCTGACCTCGGCGACGACAGAAGCGGAGCGGGACGCGCTGACGGCCTATGGCCACGCGCTCGGACTGGTTTTCCAGGTGCGCGACGACATCCTCGACATCACCGCCGTCGACGGCCAGCTTGGGAAACCAGCCGGTCAGGATCTCGCAGAGGGCATCTATACCTATCCAGTCTTAGTCGCCCTCAACGATCCGACAGCGGGTGAGAAGCTCACCGAGCTGCTCGGCAGCCCGCTCGACGACGACGCCAGAGAGGCGGCGCGCCAGCTGGTTGTCGGGACCGATGCCATTCCCGCCACCTTGGAGGTGGCGAGGAAGCACGTCGACGAAGCGGCGGTCGCTGCTGCAGAGCTTCGATCCGAGGCGCTCCGCACTGGCTTTACGCGGCTCGCTGCCGACCTTCTCGACGGCCTTCCAGAGTTCTGAGTCACCCCGTGCCTGCGGCAAGCGCCGCGAGCACGGGGTGACTCAACAGCAGGCTCGGGCTACGCGGGGCACGCAGCAGAGACCAGACCCGACACAGTGGCCATGTCGGCGTGCACCCCGGTGAGTGTGGTGATCCTGTTAGCGATGGCTGCGGCGCGCTGGGTCTTGCCCGCAGTGGTCGCTGCCGTCTCACTCGACGTCAGGGTTGCCACGCGATTGTTGATCCGAGCCTCTGCGGCGGCGAGGTGACCCTGCACCGACGGCGCCTCGCTGCAGCTGAAGCCATCAGGCAGCGTGCCCGATGTCGCGATCGAATGAACCTCGGCGAGGAGCGCGTGGACCGCCTCGATCCGCTGCGCGACGGTCATGGCCGTGGCAGACGATGCCGACGACCCCGGGCAGGCGGTCGTGATCACGTTGGCGACGATCGGCAGGTCGACCTCAAGTTGCTGGACTGCCGCCAGCCGAGCCGCTGCAGCATCCTGTCGTGGTGTGCCGACGGCCTTGGTCGCGGCAGCCTGGAGCTTGGCCTCGACTCCCGGCAGGCGCTGTTCTGCAGCAGCGATACGACCGAGCTGGCGGTCAGCGCTCGAGCAGGCGAAGCCGCTCGGCAGAGAACCGCTGGTCGCGATCTCATGGATCTCGGCGACAAGCAGCGATCTGTTGCCTGATCCTCCGTTCGATCCGGATGCGCCGGCGACGCCGGCGATGCCGGCAGCACCGACCAAGGCGACGGCGCCGAGCGAGGCTGTTGCGGCGAGGAGTCTGGTCTTCATGGTCACGTCCTTGGAGTCTGTGTGCCGGCGGGTCTCGCCACCACGCCCCCATGTTCGATCACTCGTTGCGGAAAGTCCGGTCAGGTCCTAAATCCTCCGTAAGAGGGGGCCGCCTGTCCTGACAGCGAGCTCTCGATCGGCTAGGAAGCCCCTGGACCAAGTGGCCTGAGCGTCGGGAAGGCGATCACCTCGCGGATGTTGGCCGAATCAGTCACCAACATGGCGAGTCGATCGATGCCAAGCCCCACGCCGGCAGTCGGTGGTAGCCCATGCTCGAGCGCTCGTATGTACTCCTCGTCCACGAGCATTGCCTCATCGTCGCCTGCCTCGTGCGCAGCCGCCTGCTCCTCGAAGCGAGCTCGCTGGTCGTCGGGGTCATTGAGCTCAGAGAAGCCGTTAATGAGCTCTCGGCCCACCACGAAGGTCTCGAAACGCTCGACGAGGTCGGGATCGCTGCGATGACGCCGCGCCAACGGCGAGGTCTCCGCCGGGTGGTCGGTCACGAACGTCGGCTGGATAAGCGATGACTCCGCCACCTGCTCGAAGAGCTCGGCGAGCAGTCGACCAGAGCCCCAGGAGGCCTCAGGTGCTGGACCCCCAGCGTCCCTGAGCAGACGCCCGAGGACGTCGCGATCGGTATGGACATCGACCTCGTGGCCGAGGGCCGCAGAGGTGAGCTCTGCCATGGTGGCTCGCCGCCATGGGGCACCCATCTCGAGCGTGGTCCCTTGATACTCGATCGTCGTCGAGCCGCAGACGTCCGCCACCACGCCGGCGACGAGCTCCTCGACCATCTCCATGAGGCCCAGGTAGTCCATGTAGGCGATGTAGGCCTCGACTGTCGTGAACTCCGGGTTGTGCCGAGGTGAGATCCCCTCGTTGCGGAAGAGCCGCCCAAGCTCGAAGACCCGCTCAAAGCCACCCACCACGAGGCGCTTCAAGTAGAGCTCAGGCGCGATGCGCAGGTAGAAGGTGGCGTCGAGCGCGTTGTGGTGGGTCGTGAACGGCTTGGCGGTCGCTCCACCAGCGATCGGGTTGAGGATCGGCGTCTCGACCTCGGTGAAGCCGAGGCCCCAGAGCCGCTCTCGGAGACGCTGGACCACGAGCGAGCGCCGCACCAGGCGCTCCCGGCTCTCCTCGTTCGCCCACAGGTCGACCTCTCGCTGGCGGTAGCGAGTCTCGACATCGCTCACCCCGTGCCACTTATCGCCGAAACCTCGGCGAGCTTCGGCCAGCAGCTCCCACGAACCGACCTTGACCGAGAGCTCGCCTCGCTTGGTCTTGACCACCTCACCGCTCACGCCGACCCAGTCGCCGAGCGAGAGCTTCGTGAGCTCCTCGAAGCGGTCGGTGACCGCTGCGAGCGCGAAGAGCTGGATCGCGCCAGAGGAGTCGCGCAGCTCAGCGAAGGCGAGCTTGCCCTGGGTGCGCAGCAGCATGACCCGCCCAGCCACGGCCACGGTCACACCGGTCTCGTCGCCGGCCTCGAGGTGATCGAAGCGCTCGCGGACCTGCGCTGCGAAGGTGTCGTGGGGATAGCTATAGGGGATGCTCGTCATCGGTCTCCTTGGACATTGCGTTCGAAGACGATCCGAAGCCCGTGGAGCGTCAGCCACGGCTCGACGTGGTCGATGGCGGTAGAGAAGGGGGCGATCAGCTGGGCCAGGCCACCGGTCGCCACAACCGTCGACTCACCGAGCTGCGCCGTGATGCGAGCGCACAGGCCGTCGATCTGGGCCGCGAAGCCATAGAGCACGCCTGACTGGATCGACTCAGCCGTAGAACGGCCGATCACGTTGCGCGGCTCGACCAGCTCGACGCTGCGAAGCGCCGCGGCGTGCCCATAGAGCGCCTCCAGCGAAATAGCCACGCCGGGGGCGATCGCTCCCCCGAGGTACTCCCCTCGCTCGCTGATCGCCTCGAAGGTGGTGGCGGTCCCCATGTCGACGATGATCGTCGGCCCGCCGTAGAGGTCGTAGGCCGCCACTGCATCGGCGATTCGGTCGGGACCCACCTCCTTGGGGTTGTCATAGAGGATCGACATCCCCGAGCGGACGCCCGGACCGAGCACCACGACTGGGATGTCGGCGAACCAGCGCTCGGCCATCCGACGGATCATCGTCGTGACCGAGGGCGACGATGAGCTGACCACGATCCCGGTCACCGTCGTCGAGATGTCGAGGCCCTCGAGATCGAGCAGCTGGGTCAGGAGCACGGCGTGCTCGTCGGGCGTCCTGGTCGGCACGGTCGAGAGCCGCCAGTGGTGGGTGAGGCCCCTGGTGGGCTCGTCGGCCTCCGCCAGGGCGTAGCCGTCTGACGAGGTCGTGTGGTGTGGCTCATCCTCGAGGCGGAACAGCCCGATGACGGTGTCGGTGTTGCCGACGTCGATGGCGAGCAGCATCAGCGTCCTCCGTGGTGATCGATGGTCAGGTCGAGACCGAGGTCGAGGTTCGGCGCCGAGTGCGTCAGCGCACCGACGCTGATGAGATCAACCCCGACCGCGGCATAGGCGGCGACGGTCTCCAGCGTGATCCCGCCTGAGACCTCGACGAGGATGCCGGGATAGATCGAACGGGCGATCGTGGCCGCCTCGCCAGCCTCTCCGGGCGACATGTTGTCGAGGAGGACAGCCGTGGCCTTGGCTGTGGCAGCCTCGACGACCTGCTCGATCGAATCGCACTCGACCTCGACATTGCGTCCAGGCCAGCGATCCTTGGCCCGTCGCACCGCCTCATCGATGCTGATCGCACCGAGGTGGTTGTCCTTGAGCAGGATCGCGTCCGAGAGGTTGGCCCTGTGGTTTCGGCCGCCGCCGGCCCGCACCGCAGCCTTCTCGAGTGAGCGCAGACCCGGCGTGGTCTTGCGCGTGTCGAGCACCCTTGTCGTCGTCGAGACCGCCTCGACAGCTGCGACCACTCGCGCCGTGGCGGTGGCCACACCGGAAAGGTGGCCGAGGAAGTTGAGTGCAGTTCGCTCCGCCGACAGGATCGGTGCGAGCAGACCAGTCACCCTGGTGACGACGGCACCGGGCTCGACGCTGGTGCCGTCGTCAGCGACGACGTGGACCCCGATGGTCGGGTCGACCTGGGCGAACGCAGCAACAGCGCAGTCCTGACCAGCGATCACGCCAGGCTCACGCGCCACGATCACCAGCTCGGCAGTGGCTTCCTGGTCGAGCAGGGATGCAGTCAGGTCACCAAGGGGCTCGAGATCCTCGGCCAATGTCCTGGCCACGAGGTCAGCCACCACGTGGGTGGGTGGTCGCATGCTCATGCCATCCTCCCGTGCACCAGACGACGCTCCCAGTCCGGATCACGATCAGGGAACTCCGCCCGGACATGGCTTCCCCGGCTCTCGGTCCGCAGCTCCGCTGCCACTAAGACCGCCCGGGCGACCGTGGCCAGATTGGCGAGCTCGGCCTCCGCCGCTGTCGTCGGCTCGGCGCTCGTCTCGAGTTGCTCGAGCTCACGACGCCCCTTGAGCAATCCCTCACGGGTCCTGACCACTCCAGCGTGTCGAGTCATCAGAAGCTGGAGCTCATGGCGACGCGCTGCGGTTCCCATCGCAGAATCCTCGCGCACCACCAATGGCGCCTCATCCATCTCGGCGGGCACATGCTCCAGAGGGAGGGCACCCCCATCGGCGCCGAAGAAGGGTCGGACGACACCGCTGGCCCGAGAGCCGCGCTGGCCGCCCTCGAGGGCCTCAGCCAACCGCGCACCGAACACCATGCCCTCAAGCAGCGAGTTCGAGGCGAGGCGATTCGCGCCGTGCACCCCGACATCGGCGACCTCTCCTGCGGCCCAGAGCCCATCGAGCTGGGTGGCGCCGTCGACGTCGGTCAGCACACCACCAGCCAGGTGGTGTGCCGCAGGAGCGATTGGCAACCACTCTGTCGCCGGATCGAGGCCAGCCGCGGCCAGCTCTCGAGCGATGGTGGGGAAGCGTTCATCGAAGCGCTCCAAGCCGGTGGCGTCCAGCCAGCAGTGCTCGGTCCCATCTGTTGCCATGACGCCGACCATCGCCCTCGAGACCACGTCTCGAGGGGCGAGCTCATCGACGAACCGCTCACCCGACGCATCGCGCAGCACCGCACCGTGACCGCGGAGCGCCTCTGAGAGCAGCGGCCTCGGCATCGAGGGGTGATGGAGCGCGGTGGGGTGGAACTGCATGAACTCGACGTCAGCCACCGGCACGCCGGCACGAAGGGCCAGGGCCAGCCCGTCACCGGTCGCCTCAGAGGGGTTGGTGGTCACGGAGTAGAGCTGTCCGGCACCACCGGTGGCGAGCACCACGTGTCGCGCCCTGACCTCGACGAGCTCGCCGGTGGCGTCGATGGCGACGAGTCCCTCGACCCCGTCGTCGCCGATCATCAGCTCCCAGGCGAACAGTCCCTCGGCGACGACCGCTGCTGAGGACCATGTCGCATCTACCAGCGCCCGTTCGACCTCAGCACCGGTGGCGGCACCACCGGCGTGCAGGATCCGAGCCCTGGAGTGGCCTCCCTCCCGAGCGCGCGACAGACGGCCAGACGCCTCTCGGTCGAAGACGGCGCCGAGCGCGATCAGCTCCTCGACCCGACGAGGCCCCTCTTGGACGAGGAGGCGCACAGCCTCGACGTCACAGAGGCCTGCCCCTGCAGCGAGCGTGTCGGCCAGGTGGAGATCGGTGGAGTCCTCGTCGGCCCCGAGCACTGCTGCCACGCCGCCCTGGGCCCACCGGGTGGCAGAGACCGAGAGCTCTGCCTTGGTGACCACACCGACCGCAAGACCCGCATCAGCCAACCTGACCGCCACCGACAGCCCGGCGACGCCGCTGCCGACGATGACGACGTCCACGCCGCCTTCGTCGAAGGCACCAGCCGCTGTGCTCACGAGCCCGGACTCTGCTGAGTGGCACCTCGGTTGTCGATCAACCTGACTCGGTCGATGACCGCAGCGACGAGCAGCCGGCACTCCTGGTCGTTCGCCATCGTCGAGAGCCGGACCAGCGTCGTGGGATCCACGACGCAAGCGTAGGAGAGTGCAGCCTGCGGCTCCGCCTCGATGGTGGCAACCATCGCAGCCTCGGCGGCACTGGGCCCGGCGCCGTCCTCGATCGCGCGAGCCCCGACGGCGAGCGCAGCCGACAGCACCGTCGCTGCCGCTCGACCGGCTGGGCTCAGCCGGACGTTTCGGCTCGACATGGCCAGTCCGTCTTGCTCTCGGATGGTCGGACAGCCGACGATCTCGACCGGAAAGCCGAGGTCGGCGACCAGCTGTCGGACGACAGCGAGCTGCTGGAAGTCCTTCTCACCGAAGTAGGCCGTCGATCGTCCGACCAGGTTGAACAGGAGCGTGAGCACGGTGACGACGCCGTCGAAGTGCCCTGGTCGCTCCTCAGCCTCGAGGCCGAGCGCGGCGCCGGTGGCGACGACGCTGGTGGTCATCGGCGTCGGCAGGGTCGGGTACATCTCCTCGACCGGCGGCGTGAAGACCAGGTCACAGCCGGTCTCCTCGAGGAGTGCCGAGTCTGCCGCCAAGGTGCGCGGGTAGCGCTCGAGGTCGCTGGCGTCACCGAACTGGAGGGGATTGACGAAGATCGAAGAGGTCACCACGTCGCAGGACTGCCTGGCGGCTTCCACCAGAGAGATGTGCCCGGCGTGCAACGCTCCCATCGTGGGAACGAAGCCGATCGTGGACCCGGCCCGCCGATGTGCTTCGAGCGCTCTCTGCCAGGCGGCCCTGGTCGCCAGGACCTCCACGCTCAGACAGCCAGCAACGGGACCGGAGGGTTCCGGACCTCCGGCATGTCGTCGGCCGGCTCCTCGGCCTCGACGAGCACAAGCTCATCCGCGGTCAGCTCGAGGGCCAGCCCCACGCCAGCGCGGTAGCCGGCGTGCTCCGCCGGGTCGATGGCGTCGAGGTGCCGCTGGAGGGTCGCCCAATCGCCCCGCACTGCTGGTCCGGTGAGTGCGCTTCGGGGGCCGAGCAGCGCGACATCGTCGACCGCTGCGCGGGTCAGATCCAAGAAGGCGTCGAGAGGGAGCCCCGCAGACGCAGCCACCCGCTCGACCTGGCCGAGCATCGCCACCACGTGGTTGGCAGCGATGCACGCAGCCGCGTGGTAGCGGGCACGATCGGCATCTGCCACTGCCACGGTGCGCCCGCCAAGCGATGCGACGAGCTCCTCGGCGATGGAGTCGCCAGCCACAGCGAAGGTGCAGCCCGACAGGAGACGAGCCGCACCGGTGTCGACCGTCGGCAGCGGCACCAAAGGGTGGAGCGCGCCTCGCTTGGGGTGGGTGGCGAGCACATCGAGGCCGAGCGACCCCGACAGGTGCAGGACCACGCACGTCGACGACGGACTGATGGACCGAGACACGTTGGCGATGACGTCGTCACCGGTGGCGATCAGCAGCACGTCGACGTCGTCGGTCGCGCTGGCTGGGTCGAAGCCCCGACCGAGCGGTCCCTGGACGTCATGGCCGACTGCCTTGAGTGCGCGTGCCATTGACGAGCCCGCTCGTCCAGCGCCGATGATCCTGATTCGCATGCTCGCCTCCGACGTTCCGGCCCCCGCAGGGTGCCGGTCGCTTCGACTCGATTGGCTCAGGTGTCCAGACTACCGATACGGACGACCTCACCGCCAGCGGCTTCGATTTGGGCCTCGCTGACGAGGTCTGGGGCGAGCTCTCGGAGCGGTGCGAGCACGAAGCGGCGCTCGAACATCCTCGGGTGCGGCACCATCAGCTCTTCGGTGTTGCGGGCTGCTCCCTCGACAAAGAGCACGTCGACGTCCAGGGTTCGAGGTCCGTTCCGCACAGTCCGCACCCGGTTCGCCTCGGTCTCGAGGAGCCGGCAGCGATCGAGCAGCACCTCCGGACTTGCCTCGGTGTCGAGCCCGACCACCAGGTTCAAGAAGAGACCCTGCGGCGGTCCCCCCATCGGCTCGGTCTCATAGAGGCCGGACACCGCCACCACGTCGCCGAAGGTGGCCAGGTGCTCGACCGCTCGGCGGAGCGTCGCCTCACGGTCACCCAGGTTGGTGCCGAGCCCGAGGAACGCCCTCACGGAGCGACGATGCGTCGGCGGACGCCGACAGTGCCGATGTCGAGCGCGATCGGTGGCCGCAGCTTGGTCACGGTGACCTCAACCGCCTCGATCGTGGTCGACAGCGACAATGTCGCTGTCCCGATCTCTGTCGCCAGAGACTCAAGCAGATCGTGATGCGAGGACAGCGCAATCTCGGCCGCACGCTCTGTCACCACGGCGTAACTCACCATGAAGCGCTCGTCGTCGCTGGCCCCTGCCTCGCTGAGATCGACCTCGACGTCGATGTCGATCTCAAGGGGTTGCGGGCTAGCCCGCTCCACGTCGAGCAGGCCGACCGGCGCCACAACGCGCAGCTTCCTGATCTCGAGGCGATCTCGCGTCATCGCTTCGCGCTGAGGTCCGCCACCGTCACGATGACCGCCCGACCCTGGGGGCCAAGCTGGCGTCCGAAGAGCTGCTCTGCGACCGAGGTGGCCTGCGGGGCGCCGTCGAGACGCCCGTTCCAGATGAAGAACCCAGCGGTGATCCCGATTACCCAGTCACCGAGCTCGTCATGGTGCAACAGGACCCGTTGTCCGGCGCGGATCCGATCTCCAAGCTCTTGGTAGAGATGGGCCAGCGGCTCCGCCAAGTCACCGTGGGCCGGAACCGGCAGGTGGCTCGACTCGATCCCGAGATCGGCGTAGGCGGAGAGGTTCTGGGGTGAGGTCAGGATCGAGATCACCACGTCGAAACCGTTCTCGCGCAGCCAGATGACCTCTTCCTGGCGACGGACACGTCGATGCGTGGTCGCCTGCCCACCCGGACGCTCGGAGACGGCCAAGACCTCGGGCAGAACCCAGGTCAGGTGCCTCGGCGGGATCCCAGCTGCCCACTTGCCCTTCATCATGCGGCCATCTCCTCTGCCAGCAGGCGAGCGGCGTCGCAGGTGGGCTTCACGTCGTGGACGCGCACCATGTCGGCACCACCCACCATGGCCGCCAGCGCTGTGGCAAGTGATGCTGCGAGACGATCGGCAGGATCAAGGCCAGTGCCACCGACCTCACCGAGGAAGCGCTTCCGGCTGGTCCCGACGAGGAGACGAGCACCCTTGGCTGCGGCGAGTGCGGCGAAGCGGTCGGTGTGACGAAGGAGCATCCAGTTGTGCTCGAAGGTCTTGCCGAAGCCGATCCCTGGGTCGAGCCACAGGTCCGCGATGCCCAGCCCGGCTGCGGTGTCGGCGGCAGCCTCGAGCCAGCTCGCTACCTCCTCGACCACATCGTCGTAGCGAGGGTCATCCTGCATCGTGGCGGGCTCGCCCTTTGCGTGCATGGCAACCCAGCCGACGCCGAGCTCTGCCGCGACCTGCGCGAGCTGGCCGCCGACGTCGTTGATCAGGGTCGCACCTGCCGCCACCGCGGCTCGCGCGACCTCGGCCTTGACCGTGTCGACACTGACCGGAACCGTGCCGGCGAGCTGTTCGATCACCGGGATGACCCGGTCGAGCTCGACGTCGAGTGCGACCGGCGTGGCGCCAGGGCGACTCGACTCTCCGCCGACATCGACAAAGGTTGCGCCTTCGGCCGCCATGCTGCGACCGAGCGAGACCGCGTCGGCCGTCGTCAGCGCACGAGACCCCTCGAAGAACGAATCCTCGGTCACGTTGATGACACCCATCACGAGGGGGATCGGCCTGTTCACGGGGGCCACGCTAGCCAACGTTCAGGGCTCACCTTCCCTGGATGAACTGCAGTGCCTCGTTGCGGGTCACCGGATCAGATCGAAAGATGCCCCGGACCGCCGAGGTGACCGTCACCGAGCCCGGCTTCTTGACCCCTCGCATCGACATGCAGAGGTGCTCCGCCTCGATGACCACGAGCGCACCCCTCGGCGCGAGCACCGTGTCGAGCGAGTCAGCGATCTGGGCGGTCATGCGCTCCTGGACCTGCAGCCGACGGGCAAAGCCGTCGACCAGGCGAGCGAGCTTGGACAGACCCGTGATCTTCCCGTCGACGCCCGGGATGTAGGCCACGTGGGCCTTGCCCATGAACGGCACCAGGTGGTGCTCGCACAGCGATGTGAAGGGGATGTCGCGGACCATGACCATCTCGTCGTGATGCTCCTCGAAGGTCACTTGGAGGTGCTCGGAGGGATCGGAGTGGAGGCCGACGAAGAGCTCGTCGTACATCGCCGCGACACGACGAGGGGTGTCGAGCAGGCCGTTGCGATCGGGGTCCTCCCCGATCGCGTCGAGGATCTCTCGGACCGCTGCTTCAATCCTGTCCGTGTCGACTGTCATGGCGATGTCTCCTTCGCTTCGAGATCATGTCGGCGCTTGCTTGGCCGTCGAGAGTCGGGCTAGCTGCTGCCCTTTCCGACATAGGTATAAAGGCCACGCAGGTTCCTGTAGCGCTCCGCCACGTCGAGGCCGTAGCCGACAACGAAGCTCGACGGGATCGTGAAGCCCACGTAGCGCAGCTCCTGCTCGACTCGTTGCTCACCTTCCTTGATGAGCAGCGCACAGACCTCGATGGACTTGGGCTTTCGCGCCGAGAGGTATTTGCGCAGGTAGTTGAGGGTGAGACCGGAGTCGATGATGTCCTCGACCACGAGTACGTTGCGCCCGGTCAGATCGACGTCGAGATCCTTGACGATGCGGACCACGCCGGACGTCTTGGTCGCCGAGCCATAGGACGACACCGCCATGAAGTCGACCTCGACAGGCAGCTCGATCGCCCTCGAAAGGTCGGAGACGAAGAGCATGGCCCCCTTGAGCACACAGACCAACAGCGGAGGATCGTCCGCGTAGTCCTCGGTGATCTTTGCGCCGAGCTCTGCGATCCTCGCCTGGATCGTCTCGTCGCTCAGGACGACGTCGCCGATCTCGCCGTTCCACCACTCGCGCTGCTCGTCGGCCGCCACGGCGCCGAGCGTACCCCCTCAGAGTTCCTGATAGCGCAGGCGTCCCGAGGTTCGCAGCACCCGACCTCCGCCACCGATCTCGGTCGATCGGCACGAGAGCGCCACCACATCGAAGACTCGCTCGACCTCAGCCGCCGTCGGTTGATGACCACCTCGCTCTCGTTTGAGCCACCGCCGGATCGCCCTGGCCGCAAGCGGCCTCGGGACGCTCGTGAGCACCGCGACGTCGGTCGGGTCCGGAACCTCGAGTTCGGAGAGCTCCTCGAGTAGCAGCTCATCGGCACGAGCCAGGTCCGCGCTTCGTGCCAGCAACGGAATCACGTCTCGCTGGGCGATCTCGTCAGCCAGCGGCAGGAGCTGGTGGCGCACGGCATTGCGGCGCAGCGTGAGGTCTGCATTGCTCGGGTCCCGCACCACCTCGAGGCCGAGCCCGCCGACCAGCGCCCAGAGCTCCGAGCGCCGGAGTTCGAGCAATGGGTGCGTTGGACCGGGCTCCATCGCTGCCAGGCCACGGGCGCCTGCGCCTCGAAGGAGGTTGAGCAGGACCGTCTCGGCCTGGTCATCCATCGTGTGGCCGGTCGCCGCGCCGAGGGGCAGGACCGATCGTCTCGCCACTCGCGCCGCCTCCTCAGGTCCGGCCCCGCCAGAGACCTCGACGACATGGCCGACGAAATCGGCACCGAGGAGCTCTGCGAGCTGCCGCACCAGAGCGGCTTCGGCGGACCCACCCGGTCGGAGCCCGTGGTCGACGTGGTGGAGGACGACCGGGCGACCTGTCGCAGCAGCCATGACAGCGAGCGCTGTCGAGTCAGGACCGCCGGAGCACGCCACCTCGATAGTGCCCGTTGAGGATCCGAAGGTGCTCCGCTCAAGGAGGTCGTCGAGCAGGCCAGCGAGGCCAGGCGGGACGTCGAGTCCCCCGATCCTCCGCAAGGTCACCCGACTCGAGGCATGGCCCGCTCGAGCCAGAGCGTCGGTTCAAGGAGCTCCGAAAGATCGGGGAGCTGCTCGGGTCCGTCGAACAGCGATCGCACGAGCGCCGGACCACCAGCCGTCCGCAGCGCCCTGACGAAGGTCTCGCCCTGCTCGTACTGGCGGAGCTTCGCATCGAGGCCGAGGAGCTGATTGAGCACCTTGGTCAGCGGCCCGGGCGAGGCCCGGCGATCACGCAGGACCTCGTGGAACCGCCGGTGGTCAGGCACAAGATCGGTGGCCGCCTCGTCCATGACCACCTCGCCGTGGCCCTCGAGGACGCTCATCAGAGCGGTGAGGCGACGAAGGGCATCAAGCTGCTCAGGGGAGGCGACAAGCGCCGCGAGGCCCAGTTCCGACACCTCACTCTTGGACTCGACCACGCTGCGCGCCGACCGCAGCAGGTTCGACAGCATCGCCGAGGAGTCGACGGCGATCGACGACACCACCTGGTCGATCAGGGAGAGAAAGTACGGACGGACCCAATCGACCGCAGTGAACTGGGCACGGTGCGCTGTCTCATGGAGGGCGAGCCACAGCCGGAACTGGTCCGGGTCGAAGCCGTGACGCTGCTCGAGCGCCACGATGTTCGGCCCGACATAGGAGATCACGTCCTCATCGACCGATGCCTCTTCGCCGACCAGGAGGTCGTACTGCCCGAGCACCCGTCCTGAGAGCCATGCCAGCACCGAGCCGAGCTGCGCGGCCGAGCTCTGGCGACTGATCCGTTCGAGCGCTGCTGGGGGGGTGAATCGGCGATGCGATGCCATCTTCGCCATCGCCGGACCGAGCAGGCGCTCGACGGTGGCGACATTGGCAGCAACCCACTCTCCTCGGTCCACGACTCGAGCGCGCGGTGGTCCCGGCGGCACCAACCCGGCCTCGAGGGCGACGCGCTCTTGGGCCAAGACCGAGAGTTCGTCGAGCTGTGCCTCGAGCGCACCTGGTCGATAGGAGGCTGGCAGCCGACGCCGACGCGCGAGCGTGGCACCGAACCTCGAGGCCAGCTCGACGTCCAAGAACGAGGCCGGCGGCGCGCCCAGAGCCATCTCAGCCTTGGTCGCCGTGGCGACCCTCCTCGTCGATGGCGGCAGCGACCCGCTCGATGAGCTGCGGCGGGACACGATCGTGACAGCGGTCGTGGATCACCTGCCGCAGCTCCGCCTCGAAGTGCGCCGCTGAGCCACATGGCGCGCAGTTGTCCAGGTGCCGTGCGATCACAGCCCGTCGATCCTCGGTGAGCTCGCCGTCGAGGAAATGGTAGAGCTGGTGGACCGCCTCGTCGCAGTCGACGCCTGAAGCGCCGCCGTCGCCACAGGGTGCACCCAACTCTGTCCCGTCGAGCTCGCTCATCGCCCTACCTCCACAAGTCCGACCTGCCTCGCATAAGGAAGCAACGCCTTCTGGAGCGCCTTTCTTCCCCGATGGAGCCTGCTCATGACAGTGCCGATCGGCACCTCGGTGATCTCGGCGATCTCGGCGTAGGAGAATCCCTCGACGTCAGCCAGCAGCACCGCGATACGGAACGCATCGGGCAGCGACTCGAGCGCTGCCTTGATGCTGTCATCGGTCATGGCATCGAGCACGGCGTCCTCAGCGCTCGTCGATTCGATGCCGGTCGAATCGTGGAGGTGTCGAAAGAGGTAGAGCTCTTCGACGTCCTCGACATCCTCGACCACCGGCCGACGCTGCTTGGCTCGATAGGTGTTGATGTAGGTGTTGGTCAGGATCCGATACAGCCAGGCTCGAAGGTTGGTCCCTTCCTGGAAGCTGGCGAAGGCTCGATACGCCTTCAAGAACGTCTCTTGGACCAGGTCCTCGGCATCGGCCTGGTTCCGGGTCATGCGCAGCGCAGCCGAGTAGAGCCCCTCCATGTGGGGCATTGCCTCGCTCTGGAAGGTCGCTTGATCTGCCACGGTCCCACCCTAGGTCCCCGACCGATACGACCTCGCCTGGTGCGGGTGGTTCGGGGTAGGTTTTTCCAGATGTGGCAGACCCGTGGACGGGTCGCCGAGGAGGGGACATGAGCGGCGAGAAGCCTTGGATCGATCTGATCGATGGGACCTTCTGGGGTGGTGACCCCTTCCCTGCGTTCCAATGGATGCGGGCGAATGACCCCGTCTACCACGACGAGCCGAACAACATCTGGGCGCTGACCAAGCATCGTGACATCAAGGACGCGTCCAAGGACCCTGAGCGGTTCTCGAACGGTGGCGGGATCCGTCCCGGCATGGGCCCGCTGCCGATGATGATCGACATGGATGCACCTGAGCACGTCGAGCGTCGGCGCCTCGTCTCCGCCGGCTTCACGCCGGTCCGCGTCCGAGCCATGGAAGAGGACATCCGTCGGATCTGCGACGCCATCTTGGATGAGGTGATCGAGGCCGGTCGCTGCGATCTGGTGGCCGACATCGCTGCTCCGCTCCCACTCATCGTGATCGGCAACATGCTCGGCGTGGATCGCGCCGATCGCCCCGACCTGCTGCGATGGAGCGACGACATGATGGTCGGCCAGGGCACCGACGACCCGGTCCTCCTCGAGGCGATGACGAACGCCTTCGTCGAGTACACCGCCTACATGACAGAGGTGGTCGCAGATCGACGTCGGACGGGCAAGGACGATGATCTCATCGGCATCCTCGTCCACGCCGGCGAGGAGGGCGACGGCCTCGACGATGACTCGCTCCTGCACGAGTCGCTCCTCATCGTGATCGGTGGAGATGAGACCACTCGCCATGTCATCTCTGGCGGCCTCGAGGCCCTCATGGCGAACCCGGAGCAGCTCGCCCTGCTGGTCGAAGATCCGAGCAAGATCCCGCTCGCGGTCGAGGAGATGCTCCGGTGGGTCACCCCGATCAAGAACATGGCCCGCACCGCGCTCGTCGACATCGAGCTGCGCGGCGTGACCATCCCCGCTGGGGATGAGATCCTCCTTGTCTACCCCTCGGGGAACCGGGACGAGGAGGTGTTCGATGACCCAGAGCGATTCGACATCTCACGGACGCCCAACGACCACATCGCCTTCGGCTTCGGCACCCACTTCTGCCTCGGCAACCAGCTCGCTCGCATGGAGCTGCGCTGCATGCTCGAGCAGATCGTGGCGCGGATGCCAGACCTGCACCGCGTCGGTGAGACGCCGGTCAAGCGACGTGACGCCAACTTCGTGAGCGGCATCGAGTCGCTCGAGATCGAGTTCACCCCCGGCCCCCGCGTGGGCGCCGGGCCGGCATAGGAGGATCACCATGACGACCACCTTCGAATCGAAGGCTGCCCTGATCACCGGAGGCGGGTCCGGCATCGGGCTCGCCACAGCGACGAGGTTTGCCTCGCTCGGCGCGGCAGTGACGATCTGCGGCAGGACCGAGGAGCGCCTGGCCGCTGGCCGCGACGCCATCCTCGAGCAGGTCCATGGCGCCTCGGTCACCACCGTGGTGGCTGACGTGACGATCGAGGACCAGATCGCGGCCGCCGTCGAGGCGGCCGCCGCGGTCACCGGCTCGCTCGACATCGCGTTCGCCTGTGCCGGTGGCGCCATGCACATGGGTCCCCTGCTCGATGCTGACGTCGAGGGGGTTCGGTCCACCGTTGATCTCAACCTGATCGGCTCGTTCCTGACGCTCAAGCACGCGGGTGCATCAATGGCGTCGTCTGGCGGCGGTTCGATCGTGCTCATGAGCTCGGGCGCAGGACACTTCCCGCACCGCTGGCTCTGGGCATATGGCATGTCGAAGGCTGGCATTGAGTCACTCTGCGACTACGCGGCTGAAGAGCTCGGCGAGAAGGGGATCCGGGTGAACGTCGTCCAGCCTGGCATCGTCGATGATGAGTTGATGGCCCCGATCACCGCCGGAGGGTCGCTCCTCGAGGACTACCTCGAGCAGATGCCCATCTCACGGCTCGGCACGGTCGCCGACATCGCCGCCGCGGTCACCTTCCTCGCCTCAGACGAGGCGTCGTGGATCACCGGTGAGCGGCTCTCGGTCGACGGTGGCCATCACCTGCGCCGAGGGGCTGACTACTCCAAGCTGTTCGGCTGATCCTCCTCGGCTGCCCGTGCGGCCTGGAGTCGCGCCCGCCGCCTGCTCGCCAGCGACGGACCGATGAGCCGCGCAAGCACATAGGCGAGGAACGAGAGACCCGTCACGAAGACCGTCGGCGGCACCGTGGTCCCGCCGAGCGAGAGCAGGAGGCCCCCGTCGGTGGCGCCAAGCGCGATGGCCACCGAGATCCCTGTGACCGCCAGCGGTGCTGTGGCGAGCCTGCTCGCCGCTGCGGCAGGCGTGATGGCGAGCGAGAGGACGAGCAGGGTGCCCACCACCTGGGCCGCCTCGGTCACGGTGACCGCGAGTAGGACGAGGAAGATGATGCCGAGCAACCGACCTCTCACACCGGCCGCCTCGGCCAGCTCTGGATCGATCGATGAGAACAAGAGCGGTCGATAGATGGTGCCCATGGCGACGAGGACCACGACCGCCAAGGCCACCATCAGCACGATCTGACCTGTCGAGATCCCGAAGATGTCGCCGAACAAGATGCTCGTCGCTGCCGAGGCGAAGCCCTGGTAGTGGCTGAGCAGCAGGACGCCGAGGCCCAGGCCAGCGGCCAGCACCACCCCGATCGAGGAGTCTCGCTCCCGGGGTCGCTCACCCATCGCACCGATGACGCCCGCCACCACCACCGAGCCGATCAGTGCGCCCGCAACAGGGTTCGAGGCCACCACGAGCCCGGCCGCGGCTCCGGTGAAGGAGAGCTCTGCGGCACCATGAACGGCGAAGGCCATCTGGCGGATGATCACGAAGGGGCCGATGACGCCACAGATGATGGCGATCAGCGTCCCGGCGATCAGCGCATGCTGCGCGAAGGGAAGGGCGAGGTAGCCGCTTAGTCCCATCGGCTGTCCTCCTCGTCGTGGTCGTGCCCATGGTCGTGGTGGTGGTGGCCGAGCAGTCCTGCGACCTCCGCATCCCCTGCGAGGACCACCCGCCTGCCGCCCACGTCGAGGACCTCGACCGGGGCGTCGTAGAGGTCCGAGAGCGTCGCTGTCGTCAGCACCTCATCGGGGCTGCCAAGCGCCGCTCTGCCGCCAACGAGGTAGAGCACCTTGTCGACGAAGGGCAGAATCGGGTTGATCTCGTGGGTCACGAATACGACGGTGAGCCCCGTGGCCCGACGACGCGCATCGAGCAAGGTCGTGATCTCATGCTGCCGGCGAGGGTCAAGTGCGAGCAGCGGCTCATCCAAGAGCAAGAGTGACGGCTCGCCGAGCAGCGCCTGGGCGATGCGAAGGCGCTGCTGTTCGCCGCCGGAGAGCATCCCGATAGGGGCGGTGGCGAACGCGGTGGCACCGACGAGCTCGAGCACGTCATCGACACGACGGCGCCGAGATCGCCGTGGGAGCGGGAGGCCCAGCTGACTACCAGTGAGACCGAGCTCCACGAGCTCTCGGCCCCGGATGGGCAGATCACGGTCGAAGCCCCGGTGCTGAGGCACGTAGCCCACGCATGAGCGCGCCGCCGAGGGCGAGGTCCCAGCGACGACGACCGAGCCGTTGCTCGGCGCGAGGAGGCCGAGAAGAAGCCGGATCAGGGTCGTCTTGCCGGAACCGTTCGGACCGAGGACCGCCACGAACTCGCCACGCTCGATGGTCGCGTCCAGGTGGCGGAGCACGGGGTGCTCGCCGTAGCCGGCGGTCACCTCGTCGAGCACGATCATGGGCTCACCCATCGAGCGCCGCCTCGAGCGAGCGGAGCTGGCGGGACTGCCAGGCCACGAACGAGCTTGTCGGCGGCTGGACGGTCTCGGTGACCGCCACCACAGGCACCTGATGTGCACGAGCGATGTCCGCAGCGGTGTCGGTGACGGGTGTCTCTGTCTGGCTGTTCAGCACCAGCGCTGTGACCCGCCGGTTGACGAGCAGCGCATCCATGGCCTCGGTGGCCTGCGCTGGAGGGCTCTGCCCGGACTCGACGCTCAGGGCGAACGATGCGGGACTCACGACGACGAGGTGCGCCTCGGCCAACAGATAGCCCGCTACCCGCTCGGTCTGGGCCACCGGGGCGCCGCCGTGCAGCCGAGCCACGGTCGCCACTTGCCCGAGGACCGGTCCCAAGGACGCATCGAACCTCGAGAGCCGAGCGCGGTAGTCGGCGCGGTGCGCCGGGTCAGCGGTGCTCAGCGCAGCCTCGATGGCCTTGGCCACGGTGGGGACCCGCTCGAGGGCGTACCAAAGATGTGGGTTGGCATCGTTCCCAGCCACGTTGAGAACCGTGGCTGCGGTGACGACCTGGCGAGGCCCGGCTGCTCCCGTCGCCAAGAGGCGTTCCATGAAGCTGTCGTAGCCGAGCCCGTTGTCGACCACCACCGCTGCCTGCGCCACCGCTGCGGCGGCAGCCGCAGTGGGCTGGTATTCGTGTGGATCGACGTTCGCGGCCGCCACGAGGCTGGTCACGTGCACGTCAGGGCCACCGATGGCGGCGGCGACCTGACCCCACGGGCTCTCGGCGGCCACGACACGGAGTCGGCCCTGGGCGGTGGAGAGGGTCATCCCCGCGCCACATGCCGTCAGCACGATAGCCACGACGACGAGCGCCGCGGTCACGACCGACGCACCTCCCTGGCTCCTCACCGCACCTCCCATTGTCTGGAACTGTTCCAGTTCCGGGTTCTGGACTGTAGCCAAGAAATGGAATGGTTACAATCTGGACATGACCCCAGAGCCCACGGCGCCCGTCAGGATGACCCGCCAGCGGCGGGCGCTCGATGCCATCCTCGAGACGACCGACGGTTTCTTGTCAGCCCAGGACCTGCACGTTCGCCTTCGAAGCGGGGGCGATCGAGTGGCGCTCGCCACCGTCTACTCCCAGCTGGCCAAGATGGCCGAGGCAGGTGAGGTCGACCAGATACGGACCGAGGCGGGCGAAGCGCTCTACCGACGCTGCCGCAGTGAGCACCACCACCACCTGCGCTGTCGCAGCTGCGGGCTGGTCGAGGAGCTCGATGCACCAGCGGTGGAAGCATGGGCCGCCGAGGTGGCGCGGACGAGCGGCTGGGACGAGATCGCGCACAGCGTTGAGGTCACCGGGATCTGTCCGAGCTGCCAACGTGGCTGAGCTCACCACGAGGGGCTGCCTCGACTTCCTCTGGTTCGACGAGCTGAGCAGCCTTGGCGGCGAGGCGCTGATCTCCACCAGGGGCGGTGGTGACTCGAGGCCCCCGTGGGACAGCCTCAACCTTGGTCTCCACGTCGGCGATGAGGAGGCAGCGGTGCTGGCCAACCGCGAGCTCGTCGCCGCAGCTCTTGGGCGTGACCTTGACCAGATGATCTTCCTCGACCAGGTCCATGGCACCCGTGTGGCGGTCGTCGACGCCTCGCACGCGGGCAGGGGTGCTCGGTCCATCGAGCATGCGCTGAGCGCCACCGATGCCGCGATCACGACATCACCCGAGGTCACCCTGGTCATCCAGATGGCCGACTGTGCGCCTCTCGTCCTCTTCGACCCAGCCGCAGGGGTTCTCGGGGTCGCTCATGCTGGCTGGCGGGGTGCGACCGCGGGGATCGCCGGCGCCACCGTCGATGCCATGGTCTCGGTGGGCGCAGAGCCGGCTCGAATCCACGCGGGGATCGGCCCGTGCGTCGATCCGACGATCTACGAGGTCGGCCCCGAGGTCATCGAGGCCGTCGAGCAGCTCCTCGGAGAAGGGGCACCGCGCTGTGTGACACAGCACAGCGCTCGAGTGACGCTCGACCTTGGCACGCTCAATGAGCTCGCCCTCGAGGCCGCAGGAATCCCGATCGGCCAGGTGCACCGTTCCACGCACTCGACTGCAGACCGCCACCTCTTCTTCTCTGACCGTCACGCCCGACCTTGTGGACGATTCGCCCTGTTCGCCCGGCTCTCGGAGCCCGACGACGAGGCCGTAACATCGGCGGTGCGATGAGCCGACCTGGAGCCTTCCTGCACCTCGGCGTGGAGATCGACGTCGCGGCGCGAACCATCACCTGTCGCTACCGGCTCGATGACGATGACTTCGCCGAGGTCGCGCACCTCCCGGAAGGCGATCTGACCGCCCCCGGCGTCGCTGCCGCGGCTGAGATCTATGCGCTGCTGGCAGGCGTGTCCTATTACAAGACACGAGCGCCGAGCCGAATCGATCTCGGGCCGTTCACGACCACACCGGCGCAGGCCGCCTTCCTGCGGCGCTACTACGTCGCAGGCCTCGGGGAGTTCGCGCTCAAGAACGATCTCGACTTGCGCGACATCGAGCTGGTCGGTCCCCACGCCGACGCTCCTCCCGCCGCAGGTCCAGGCGATTTAGGCCGGCTCCTGATCCCCTTCGGTGGCGGGCTCGACTCCACGGTGACCGTCGCTGAGCTCGCAGACCAGGCCGACGATGCCGCCCTGTTCGTCGTGGAGCGTCCTGGCGCTCGCTTCGAGGCGATCGAGCGTCCGGCCGCCGCCACCGGCTTGCCCGTGCTCAGGGTCGAGCGCCAGCTCGACCCCAAGGTCCTCACCAGCGCCGAGCGGGGATACCTGAACGGCCACGTGCCGATCACAGGGGTGCTCAGCGCGCTCGCCGTCGTCACCGCGGCCGCCACCGGCCGAGGTGCAGTGGTGATGTCGAATGAGCACTCCGCCTCATCAGCGACCACCGACGGCCCCTTCGGGCCGGTGAACCACCAGTGGTCCAAGGGCCTCGAGTTCGAGCAGGGTTTCCGCTCCCTGGTCAACCAACGAGTCGGCGCTGTGACCTACTTCTCGTGGCTCCGAGATCGCACCGAGCTCTCGATCGCCGAGTCGTTCGCCTCGCTGACCGAGTTCCACCCCCTGTTCCGCTCGTGCAACCGGGCGTTCCACCAGGACCCGTCCCGACGGCTCGATTGCTGGTGCGGTGAGTGCGACAAGTGCCTGTTCATCGACCTGGCCCTGGCCCCGCACATGACCCCGGACCAGCTCTCTGCGATCTTCGACGGGGACGAACCGCTGATCCGCCCCTCGATGCGACCACAGCTCGAAACGCTGCTCGGCTTCGGCGGAACTCGTCCCTTCGAGTGCGTCGGCGACGAGGCGGAGTGTCGCCAAGCCCTGCTGCTGGCCGCCGCCCGACCGGATCGGGCTGGGGCGACCGAGCTCCAGGAGCTCGCCTCCCTCCTGCCTCCAGTGCCCCCCGAGCCACCGCTCGTCCCGACCGCCTCTATACCGGACCGCTATGCGCCACCAGCTCGGCTGGACTGATCTCGCCGGCCGAAGGGTCGGGGTCTTCGGCGTCGGCGTCGAGGGACGCTGCGCGCTCGAGCGCCTGCAGGCGATCGACTGTGAGGTTGTGGTGGTCGATGACGATCCGACCGCCATCGCCATCGGCTACGAGGTGGTCACCACCTCGCCGGATGGTGCGGCGCTGCTTCGTTCGTGCGACGTGGTCATCAAGAGCCCGGGCATCTCGCGCCGACGAGACGACGTCATGGCCCTCGAGGCCGCGGGGATCCCGGTGGTGGGTGGCGTCGGCCTGGAGATCCACGATCGAGGCTCACAGACGATCGTCTGCGTCACCGGCACCAAGGGCAAGAGCACCACTGCCTCGATCATGGGACACCTGCTCAAGGGTCTGGGGGCGACAGCGGCGGTAACAGGCAACCTCGGGCGTCCTCCCTTCGACCCCAGCGTGCCCAAGGATCTCGACGTCCTCATCATCGAGACCTCGAGCTTCCAAGCCACCGACGTGGCCGATGCCCCCTCGCTCGTGGTGGTCACCTCGCTGGGCACCGACCACCTCGACTGGCATGGCAACCAGGAGGACTATTGGTCTGACAAGCTCTCGCTCACCTCGCTCCCAGGCGCGAAGCTCACGCTCGCCCAGGGCGACGACCCGGGTCTGGTCTCGGCCGCCCGACTACTGGGTGGCACAGTGACCTGGTCGCACGGTGCGGCAGGAAGCTGGGCCGCACCGCTTGGTCTGCTCGGTGAGCACAACCTTCGCAATGCCGAACTGGCGCGCCAGGCCCTGCTGCTCCTCAAAATCAACGGAGCCGAGGATGATAATCGCCTTCGAGATGCTGCGCATGGCTTCGACGGACTGCCTGGACGGCTCACCGAGGTGGGTCGACTCGACGGTGTTCGCTTCATCGATGACGGGCTGGCCACCAACGTGCTGCCCACCCTTGCCGCCCTTCGGGCCTTCCCTGAGGATCGCCTGGCCATCTTGATCGGAGGACACGACCGCGGCGTCGACTACACCGAGCTCGTCGATGTCCTCGCCTCACGGACGCCGCCGACGCTCGTCATCGGGCTTCCAGAGTCGGGCCAGCGGTTGGCCGATGCCATCGCACAGCGCTCTGCCACCACCGAGGTCACCACAGCCGCTGCGATCGAGGAAGCGACCCGGATCGCCTTCACGTGGGCACGACCTGGTGGGACCGTCCTGCTCTCGCCCGCTGCACCGAGCTTCTCGCAGTTCGCCAGCTGGAAGGAGCGCTCCGCTGCCTTCGGAGCAGTGGTGCGTGAGCTCGGTGCCTCGGGCTCAGCGTGAGAGCAGCTCCGCCACCGTGCACGTGGTGCGCCAGTTGCGCTGGGTTCCCCGCACGCCGAGCTGACGCTCGAGCCACGCAAGCGTGAGCTTCGTCCGTCCGGCGTTCTCAAGATCCAGATAGACCTCGGCACCGTCGAGGATGAGGCGATCAGCGCAGCCCTCCGGCACCGCCAGCGATCCAACCGCCTCCTCAGAGGGTTGTTCGGAGAGGAACACCACGTGGAGCGATCGCTCGTCACCTGACGATGTCGCGAAGGGGTGCGAACGGGCGATTCCCGCCATCGCCACATGGGACCTCGTGACCACCGGCACGTCGAAACCAAGCGCTTCTGCGAACGCCGCCTCGAGCGTCCGATCGAGCACTGGAGCCACCATGGGCGAATCGAGCAGCACGTTGCCGCTCTGGAGGTAGGTGGAGACATCGATGGCTCCGATGGACTCGACGATCGAGGTGAGGATCGGCATCTTGACCATGTTGTGCCCGCCGACGTTGATGCCTCGCAGAAGAGCCACGCTTCGCAACAGAACCTCCGGACATAATGAAATGAACTAGCCCAGGCGAAGTGCATCAGGACAGCGACGTGCTCCGTGGAGCCTGGGGTGGGGATTGAACCCACGACCTACGCATTACGAGTGCGTTGCTCTGCCACTGAGCTACCCAGGCACACCCTCGCGGACGTCGATCGCGCCGTCGCTCGGGATCACAAGGCTACCCGAGACCCTTTGGTCCAGGGAAGCCCGTCACGACAGTGCTTGCTGCACGAGTGGCGGCAACGTGCCCACCTGCTCCGATCGAGTCCCTTCCCATCGGCACCAGTTCGTGACGGCATCCATCGGTGGCTTTGGGAGGCTCACGACACATCTCGAAGCCGTAGACGCCACGACGCCGACCTCGCGTTCACCGAGCGCGCGAGGAGGGTTGCGACCATCCTTTGACGAGCGAGAAGAGGCCTTGGTCGCGTGCAGGCAACCCTGCGCTCGCCGCCATCGCTTGGTCCCTGTGTCCTTCTCGACCCATATAGACCGGGATGTTCCGCTCAGAGGTTCGCAGCCACCTCGTCCATGACTGAATCCAAGACGTCGCCGAGGTGCACGAAGTCGTCGAACGTGCCGCCCATCGGGTCGTCGATATCATCGGAGGCCGAGGCTGCGAGGAGATCCGAGGTCGTCCGGCCGTGGTGGATCGTCTGGCACCATGACGCCACATCGACACTGGCTGGCTTCTGCCCGGCACTCGCAGAGCGGCGCACGAACTCGGTGATGGTGAAGGCGTGCGGCCACACCGAAGGCTCCATGACCGCCACGTCCCGGACGTGGTGCCGCGTCATGCCGAGCACCAGGTCGGCGCCATCGAGGAGCCTCGTGGTGACCTGTTCGCTTCGATGCTCAGTCAGGTCGAAGCCGTGCAGTCGAGCCACCTCGATGATCTGCTCAGGCGACCGCTCGCCGCCGCGCAGCAGCCCTGCCGACTTCACCTTGTGGGCCAGTCCCCGTTGTGCGACTCGTCGATGCAGCATGGCAGCCGCCAGTGGTGACCGGCACTGGTTCGCGGTGCAGAGGACCAGAATGTTGGCCATCAGCGGGCCGAGCCCAGTGCGCCGAGATCGAGGAACAGCCGTTCGAGGGCCAGCTTTGGCCTTGGGTTCCGGTGCCAGGTCGAGGTGAACGCGCTGATCATCGTGACTGCCTCGGTCGCTCGCCTGAGCCGGCCGCCATCATCTGCACCAGCAGCCACGACCATCTCATCGCGATAGCAGCGCGCCAGTGCTCCGAGACCGGCCGTGAGCTCGACGGTCTCGTAGCGACGGATCTCCCGCTTGTGGTCGTCGCGCAGGTTCGAGAGCCCCTGCACCCGTCGCTCCCCCATTGCCGCCGCCTGGGCTTCGAGGGTCGCCACCTGGCGCTCGTGATCACGTTTGAGCGCGGCAACAGCCTCCTCCATGCCTGCGAGGACCTCATCGGCGAGCCTGCTCGCCGTCGCCCCAGTCGCATCGAGTCGGGTCGGGATCGACACCCACCGCTCGTAGCGGGCGAGGAACCCAGGATCATCGACCAGCAACGAGGCGCGCCGAAGGTTCCCTGCTGCTGCCTCCGCGATGGCCGCGGCGGCTCGTGGCTCGCTGCCTCGGTCGACCAACCAGCCGGCCACCACGTCCGGGCTCAGCGCTCGGAAACGGACGACCACACAGCGAGAGGTGATGGTCTGGAGCGATCGGGGAAGGTCGTCAGCCACCAAGATGAAGACCGTGCTGCCTGGCGGCTCCTCGAGCGTCTTCAAGAAGGCTGCGTAGTGGAGCCCGACAGCTTGGGCCTCGCGCACGATGATCACGGTCTTGGGCGCTTCGAGCGGACGACGGAGCGCGACCTGCCCGATGGTCCGCAGCTCCTCGACCTTGTAGGCGACGCCCACCGGCTCGACGACCACGAGGTCCGGATGTCCAGTGGTGAGCACCCGCTGGCAGGTCGCGCACGTGCCACAGCCACCGTGCTCGCAGAGGATCATGGCGGCGAAGGCGATCGCCGCCGTGTCCTTGTTGGTGCCTGCGGGGCCGAGGAAGAGATAGGCGTGGACAGGGGCCGCAGCGGCGGCAACCAGCTCGGCCACCGCTCGCTCCTGACCCGGGACGTCAGCGAACAGGTCGACGCGGGTCGTCACAGCCCACGCTCCGCCAAGGCCTCGAGCACTGCGAGCTCGACAGCATCGGGCTCTTGGGCGGCATCGATCACCACCCAGTCGCCCGGGGCTGCCGCTGCGATCTCGAGGTACCCAGCTCGCACCCGATCGAAGAAACCATCGGCCAGCGACTCGAGCCGGTCTGGGTCGTCGTGCCGACGCCGCTCCTCGGCCACCTCGACGGGGAGGTCGAGCAGGATGGTGAGGTCTGCCACGAGGCCCTGGGTGGCCAGCAGGTTGAGTGTCTCGAGCGCGGCGAGGTCCAGACGTCGGCCGTACCCCTGGTAGGCGATGGTCGATGCCACGTGGCGATCAGAGATCACGTCGATCCCTCGCTCAAGGACAGGCTCGATGACCTGCGCCACATGCTGGGCTCGATCTGCAGCCATGAGCAGCGCCTCGGCCATGGGCACCGGCGGCTCGCCGGTGCCGAGCAGGATGGTACGGAGCGCCTGGCCGAGTTCGGTGCCTCCAGGCTCGAAGCTCGAGAAGCCGTCACGCGCCATGACCAGACGCTCGACCTGCGTGGTCTTGCCGCAGCCATCGATGCCCTCGAAGACGAAGAACCGGCCGCGGTTGCTCACTCGGCGTCGTCGCCCTCAGGTTCGCGAGCCGCTGGTGCTGCTTTCTTGGCCGGCGCCTTCTTCGTCGCTGCCGCCTTCCTGGCAGGGGCTTTCTTCTTGGCCGCTGACTTCTTTGCTGCGGCCTTCTTCGCCGGCGCCTTCTTCTTCGCTGCCTTCTTCTTCTTGGCAGGTCCGGCCGCTCGGCGGATCTCAAGGAGCTCTGCGGCTCGCTCAATCGTGATGTCCTCGACGGTGTCGCCGGTGCGAAGCGACGCGTTGGTGGTCCCATCGGTCACGTAGGGACCGAATCGACCGTCCTTGACGAGGACTGGCTCACCGCTGACTGGGTCAGGTCCCAGCTCCTTGAGCGGTGGCGCGGCCTGGCGCCCTCGACCTCGCTTGGGCTGTGCGAAGAGGGTGAGTGCCTCGTCCAAGGTGACGGTGAACATCTCCTCTTCTTTGGCAAGGCTCCTCGAGTCCTTCCCTCGAGTGAGATAGGGACCGTAGCGCCCGTTGAGCGCCAGGATCTCCTCGCCGCTCTCTGGATCGAGGCCGACCAGACGTGGCAAGGAGAGGAGCTCAAGGGCTTCGTCGAGGGTCACCTTCTCCGGTGTCATGGTGGCCAGCAGCGAGGCGGTCTTGGGCTTGGTCGAGCCCTCAGCAGCACCGAGCTGGAGGTAGGGACCGAAACGACCTGCCTTGACGAAGATCTCAAGCCCGGTCTCTGGATCGAGCCCAACGACCCGATCGCCCTGGGGCGCGTCCAAGATCCCGGACGCTTCCTCGACGGTCAGCTCGTCGGGCAGCACATCGTCACGCAACGACGCGGTGTCCTCGCCACGCTTGAGATAGGGGCCGAACTTGCCCACCCGGATCACGATGTCCTCACCGCTCGTCGGGTCCGGGCCGAGCGGGATCGAGTTAATCTCGACCGGGTCGATCTCAGCCAGGTTGCCCGAGACCGCCTCTTGAAGCCCGAAACCGGTCACCCCATCGGCGTCGTGGCCGAAGTAGAAGCGAGAGAGCCAGGGCAGGGACTCCTCGGTCCCCGAGGCGATGGCATCGAGATCATCCTCCATGGCGGCGGTGAAGTTGTAGTCGACGAGCTCGGAGAAGTGCTCCTCAAGGAGCTTGACCACCGCGAAGGCGGTGAAGCTGGGCACCAGCGCAGACCCCTTCTTCCAGACATAGCCTCGGTCCTGGATCGTCGAGATCACAGAGGCATAGGTCGAGGGGCGCCCGATCCCGAGCTCCTCCATCTTCTTGACCAGGCTCGCGTCGGTGAAGCGCGCTGGCGGCTGGGTCGAGTGCGCCTTGGCCTCCGTGTCGGTGACCACGACCACATCGCCCTCCGCGAGCGCAGGCAGCACTCGCTCGGTCTCTGCGAGCTCGGCCTCTGGGTCGTCGGCACCTTCGACATACGCCCGCCGATAGCCGGGAAAGCTGATCACCCGCCCATTGGCCTGCAGCCCGACCTCTGTGCCAGCGAGGTCGCCGGCAGCGCCAGGAAGGGTCGCGGTCAGCTTGATCTGCGCCTGTGTCCCGCGGGCATCGGCCATCTGCGAGGCGACGGTCCGCACCCACACCAACTCATAGAGACGGAGCTCATCGCCGGTGAGGGAGCGGGAGGCCTCCTCGGGGGTCCGGAAAGTCTCGCCGGCCGGTCGGATCGCCTCGTGCGCCTCCTGGGCGTTCTTGACCTTGCGGTCGTAGCGACGAGGCTGCTCAGGGACGTACTCGGGGCCGTAGCGCTCGGTGGCCTGGGCCCTGGCCGCCGCGATGGCCTCCGACGACAGGGTCGTCGAGTCGGTGCGCATGTAGGTGATCCAGCCCTCTTCGTAGAGCCGCTGGGCCGTGCGCATCGCGGATTGCGCGCTCATGCGCAGCTTGCGACCGGCCTCCTGCTGGAGCGTCGAGGTCATGAAGGGTGGCTGCGGCTTGGAGGTGAAGGGCTTCTGCGTGACCGAGGTCACCGCAGGCGTGGCCTTCTCCAGGCCGCTGGCCACCAACCCCGCCTCGGGCTGGGTGAGCAGCCGGACCTCACGTGCGCCGGTGGGGGCACCGCTGGCGTCGAAGTCCTTGCCATCGGCGAGCTGTGTCCCATCGAGGGAGATGACCTGGCCCTCGAAGCCCTGGCCGTCGGCGGCGAGCTGCGCCACCACGTCGTGCCACGATGCCGAGCGGAAGGCCATCCGCTCGCGCTCTCGCTCGACGATGAGGCGAGTGGCCACCGACTGGACCCGTCCCGCGCTCAGCCGGGGCAGGACCTTCTTCCACAACACCGGCGAGACCTCGTAGCCGTAGAGGCGATCGAGGATCCGCCGTGCCTCCTGGGCATCGACGAGGCGACGGTCGAGATCGCGCGACTCATCGACAGCCCGTTCGATGGCCGGCCGGGTGATCTCGTGGAAGACCATCCGCTTGACAGGCACCGTGGGATTGAGGACCTCGAGCAGGTGCCATGCAATGGACTCGCCCTCCCGGTCTTCATCGGTCGCGAGGAAGACCTCGTCGACGCCCTTGAGGAGGCTCTTGAGCTTGGAGACCACCTGCTTCTTGCCCGAGGAGACCACGTAGAGAGGCTTGAACCCGTCGTCGACGTTGACCGCAAGGCGAGCCCACGGCTCGCCCTTGTAGGCGGCAGGCACCTCCTCGGCGCCATGTGGGAGATCACGGATGTGGCCGACAGACGACTCGACGACGAAATCTGAGCCGAGGATTGAGCCGATCGTCTTGGCCTTCGCGGGTGACTCAACGATCACCAGTGCCTTGCCCATCGCTCACCTCCTCCTCGGTCTTTGCAACGCCACTCGAGTCGCGGCGTCACTACTCGTCTCGGTTGAGGTTCTACCAGAGCACACCGCCACCGCTTGCCCGGCGCCCCAAAGCCACTCAGCCTGCGAGCCCGATTCCCTGAGCCGTGAGCAGCTGGTCGAGGGCCGGGCTGACATAGGTCGACCAGACAGGAGTGATGTGCCACGGGTCGTGATAGATCACCCGATGCGCAGCGAGCACCGGACAAGTCGATGCCGTACAGAACAGCCGGCGCAGGCTGACCAGCGGCACACCGCTGTGCCTGGCTGCAGCGTCGAGCTGGACCGCGAAGGCACCGAAGCTCTTCTCCAGCGTGGCCACGCTGAGCGAGCAGCTGGTCAGCGATGTCGAGTGCTCCGCGATGCACTCGGGCGGGCTCAAGCCAGTCCAGCGTCCTGCGAACCATGGCACCGGACCGAGCACGCCGACCGCCTTGGCGTGCGGAGTGACTGCGGCGAGTAGCCGCTCGAGGCCGGCACCGTCGGCGGCGAAGCCCCCCGTGGCGTGGACCGGTGCCCCGGTGATGAGCACGAGCGCCGGATGAAGCGACGCAATGCGCTTGAAGGAGTAGCGCTGGAAGGCATGACATCCAGCGGCATCGTGGATGTGAGGGATGTCGTACCACGGCGGGCAGCCATCGAGGCCGAGCAGGAGTAGTCGCCAGTGGTGCGTGAGCGCCAGCTGTTGGATCGCCGACGACCACATCATCGCCTGCGAGTCACCGAGGAGCACCACCGTCTTGGTCGCCGTGGTGTCGCCGAAGTAGCACGCCGGCGCCGGCTTGCGGTCCTGGATCTTTGAGATGCACGCACCTGAGATGCCCGGTGAGTGGAGCGCTGTGGCGTGCAGGCTGGCGAGCGAAGGCACGAAGGATCTCGGCGCGGCATTCGCCACTGCGCCGGCGCCGATCTGGTGCTCGATGGTGCCGAGCTGCGCCGTCGCAGGGCCGGGGATTGGGCCAGTGCTTCCCGGCAGCGGATTCACGAGCAGCATGGCGGTGAGCAGGCCGAGGGCCAGCGCCACCAGAGCAGCACCGAGAGCGAGGCTTCGGGCTGGTCGTCTCAGCCAGCTGGAGTGGCGGACCGGGTTCTCGACAAGGTGATAGGTCGCGATCGAGAGGGCGAGGATCACGAGAAAGAGGAAGAGCTTGGTGGCGATCCGGAGCGGTCCTGGCTCGAGCTGGCTGGTCAGCGACAGTGCTGGGTAGTGCCACAGGTAGAGCGAGAAGGAGAGCTCGCCGAGTCGCAGGCCGACCCACGTGCCGAGCACGAGCTCCGCGCCGAGGCGCGGTGCCACCACCCCGCCTGCGATCACGAGGGCCGCCCCGAGCACCGGAACAAGTGCGGCGCTCCCCGGATAGGCAGTCGCATCGCTGTAGAAGAGGATGCTGGCGCCGATGAGCGCCACGCCGACCCAGGTCGTCGCAGCAGCCGCCGTCGGCCTGAGCCGTCGGAGTGCCGGAACCCCGAGCGCCACCATGCAGCCGACACCGAGCTCCCAGGCTCGTGTGAAGGGCGAGTAGTAGGCAGCGATCGGGTGCGATGCCGTGTCGATGACCGACCAGGCGAAGGAGATCAGCACCACGAGCCCGACAGCGACGGGGACCGTCGAGGTGCGCCACCGAGTGCCGAGCACTGCGGCGCCAGCGAAGATAAGCGGGAAGGCCAGGTAGAACTGCTCCTCGACCGAGAGTGACCAGAAGTGCAGGAGCGGCGAGGGGATCGCTTGGGCCCCGAGGTAGTTCGTCCCAATGGCGGCGAAACGGAAGTTGGCGAGGAACACCGCCACCCATCGCCCGTCGGTGGCTGCGTCGTAGCCGCGCAGGATCCCCTCGGTGAGGTAGGTGGCGGCGACCGTGACGACGAGGACGAGCGTCGCCGCCGGCAGGATCCGTCGTGCTCTGCGAGCCCAGAAGCTGGCCAGCGAGGTGCGCTGTGAAGCTGCGCGCTCCCTGAGCAGCACGCCGGTGATCACGAAGCCGGAGATCACGAAGAACACGTCGACACCGACGAAACCGCCACCAAAGAGCGGCAGCTTGGCGTGATAGCCGATGACGACGATCACGGCCAGGGCGCGAAGCCCCTGGATGTCGGGTCGGAACCGACGATCAGAGGGAGGCGTGCCGATCTCGTCGCCGTCGGGAAGCAGACGAGCGGGGGCCTGCTCGCTCGGCGTCACCGTCGCACCCTACCAATCCGGTTCGTGGGCGAGCCGGTCGAGCACCGCCCTAGTCCTCGTGGTCGGTGCTGCCAGCGATCAGCTCATAGTCCGGGTTCAAGATCGCCAGGTTGTGGTCCCACGAGCCGACCATTCCCTCGACCACAAGTCGCGCACCGGGCTCGATCCCGGGGATCTGCGGCCGACCCTGGAAGACCAGCAGGAGCGTGCCTGACTCGTCGGCGAGCGTGCACTCGAGGTTCGACGCGGCGGTCCCGGTCTGCACCCGAACTGACTTGATGCGACCGGCCACCTTGGTCCGCTGCCGCCACTCGGCATCGCTGATGTGCGTCGCTCCTTGGGAGCGTTCCTTAAGGAGGGCGTCTGCCGGCAGCACATCTCGATCGAGCCCTCTGCCCCACCCGTGCTCTTCGGTGGGCTGCTCGGTGATCGTCTCGAGACGCTCGGTCTTCTCGAACTCCGAGAGGTTGAACGGGATGATGGTGGCGCTCACGTCAGGGACGACCGAGACCGCGGCAGCGATCGAGTCTGCCGTGCGGTCATGGAGGATCCGACTCAGGCGCGAGTCGAAGGATCGCCTTGGGAGCAGCACGGTGCACTCGGTGTCGTGATCGACCACGATGTCGGCGACCAGCTCGACCGCAGCCCGCTCGAGGCGACGATCCGGACACTCGATGATGTCCAAGGGGAGCCAGCGAGGCGCCACCTCCGACCAGGTCGACTTGAGCTCTGCGGTCACCGCTGGGTCGATGTCGAAGTGCACCGCCCTCGTGATGTGCGACAAGGTGCGGGCGTAGGCGATCGCCCGCGACGCCGCGAGGTCGTAAGAGTCGACCAGCACGACCGCCACGTGTCGGCGGCGGGCCTTGATCTCGGAAGACTGGAGCCCCTGGGTCCGGAGCACCGACTCCTCGCGCGCGTATTGGCGGTGCAGTCGGATCAAGCCGAAGTACATGAGTGGCCCGACCACGGCGATCACCCAGGCCCCCTCGAGGAACTTGGCGAAGAGGAAGATCAGGACAACGGAGAGCGACACCACCGCGGCGATGCTGTTGATGAAGACGCCGAGGCGCCACCGACCGTCCTTGTGGTCGATGTGGTGCTTCACCATCCCCGCGCCAGCCATGGTGAAGCCGGTGAACACGCCGATGGCATAGAGCGAGACGAGCCCGTTGACCTGGGCGTCGAAGACGAGCACCAGGCTGATCGACACCGCCCCGAGGACGAGGATGCCGTTCGAGAAGACCAGTCGGTGGCCTCGCTTGGTCAGCTGTCGAGGCAGGAACCGGTCGCCGGCCACGAACGAGGCCAGGAACGGAAACCCGTTGAACGAGGTGTTGCCGCCGGTGTAGAGGATCGCCACGGTGGCGAACTGGACGAACAAGAAGATCGGGTGGCCGAGCACGCCCGTGCCGACAACCGCTCTGACCTCCTGGGACACCACCGTCGGCGAGCCAACTGCAAACGGCACAGCGTGCGTCCAATGTGCCAGCAGCGTGGTGCCGGTGACCAAGAATGCCAGCAGCGAGCTCATGATGATGAGGGTGATGCGGGCGTTGTGGCTCGTCGGACGGCGGAACGAGCCAACGCCGTTCGAGATGGCCTCGAGGCCGGTCAGCGAGGAGCCACCGTTGGCGAATGAGCGGAGCAGGTAGATGAAGGCGAGGCCCATCAGCCAGCCCGAGCCGGGCGTCCCGAAGGTGCCGTCGACAAGCAGGTGGTGAGGTGGGATCGGGAGGACGGGCAGCGTCCCCACGGCCGCCTTGTAGTAGCCGACCAGGATGATGCAGACCAGGGCGAAGACGTAGACGTAGGTCGGGATGGCGAAGAAGCGACCCGCCTCCTTGATGCCGCGCAGGTTGCCGTAGATGAGGATCACGACGACCCCGACGGTGATCTCGAGCGTCCATGGCAGCAGGCTCGGCACCGCTGAGGTCAGGGCAGCAGTGCCTGCCGCTGTCTGCACGGCGACGGTGACGGTGTAGTCGATCAGCAGCGCGACCGCTGCGATCTGGGCCACCCGTGGGCCGAAGTTGTCACGAGCCACCACGTAGGCGCCGCCGGCCTTCGTGTAGAAGCCGATGACGTCGAGATACGAGAGGGTGACGAAGAACAGCACGCCGATGATGGCCATGGTGATCGGCACCACCATCGTGAACGCCGCCAGGCCGATGTAGGGCGTCAGCTGGGTGAGCATCTCCTCGGTGCCGTACGCCGACGAGGAGATGCAGTCTGGGGCGAGAACACCGAGTGCGGTTGGCCTGCCGAGGCGCTCATCTTCGAGCTCTTCGGACACCTTGGGGGCACCCAACAGAACGTTCTTGACCCGATAGCCGAAGGTCTCAGGGAACTGCTGGGCGAGGTTGCGGGTGACGCTTCGACGCGGTTGCAGTCGGCTCGTCGCCTCGTCCATCCCCTGGGTGCTCGACATCCGCTCCAATCTACGCCTGCGCGAGCGCAGGCCTCAGCCGACATTGCGAAACCAGTCGAGATGTGGTGGCATCAGGGCATGAAGGTCGTCATCATCGGCTGCGGCCGCGTCGGCTCTGGGCTCGCGAACGCGCTGAGCGAGGAGGGCCACCACGTCGTGGTCATCGACAAGTCAAAGCGTGCCTTCCGGCGGCTCGACGTTGGCTTCCTTGGCAAGACCATCGTGGGGTCGGGCTTCGACCGCGACGCGCTGAGCTCAGCTGGCGCGCACGAGGCGGATGCCCTGGCGGCGGTGACCAGCGGCGACAACTCCAACATCCTGTGCGCTCGCATCGCTCGGGAGAATTACCAGATTCCCAATGTGGTCGCCCGGATCTACGACCCCCGACGCGCTGAGATCTACCAGCGCTTGGGCATCCCGACTGTGGCCACCGTCACGTGGACCATCGACCAGGTCCGTCGATGGCTCCTGCCTGAGACAAGCCCCCACTCCTGGAGCGACGCCTCAGGTTCGCTGCTGATCATCGAACGACCGCTGCCTGAGGCCCTGGCAGGGCGTTCTTTGAGCGCCCTCGGAATCCCCGGCGAGATCCAGCTGATCGCGGTAACCCGATCGGGCGTCTCTCGTCTCGACGTCAAGGATCTCGTCGGCCAAGAGCGCGACATGCTGCAGTTCGCAGTGGTCGCAGGGGCCGAGGACAAGCTCAATGAATTGCTGCAGGGAGCACCTAGATGAAGGTCATGGTCGCAGGAGGCGGTTCTGTCGGTGTCGCGATCGCAACCGATCTGACGTCCAAGGGCTACGACGTCACGGTGATGGAGCAGGATCCCTCGATCATCGAAAAGCTGAGCCACCAGTCCAACCTCACCCTCTTCCTCGGCGACGCCTGCGAGGTGGCCTCGCTCCAAGGAGCCGGCGTCGGCACAGCCGAGGTCGTCGTGGCTGCCACCGGCGACGACGAGGACAACCTCGTGATCTCGCTGCTCGCCAAGCAGGAGTTCGCAGTCCCGCGGGTGGTGGCTCGAGTCAACAACTCGAAGAACCAATGGCTCTTCAACGAGAGCTGGGGCGTGGACGTGTCGGTCTCGACGCCCCAGCAGCTCACCGCACTGGTCGAGGAGGCCGTCTCTGTCGGCTCGCTCGTCCGGCTCCTCGAGTTCGAGCGCGCCACGGCCAACCTGCTCGAGGTCACCTTGGCCGCCTCATCGCCGGCGATCGACACCTCGCTCGGCGAGCTCTCGATGCCCCCAGACTCGACCATCGTCGCCATCATCCGGGACGGGCGGCTCCAGCACCCCGACGATGAGGTCGTCCTCCACGAGGGCGACGAGGTCCTGGTGCTCGTCAGCGCTGACGACGAAGAGGAGATCCAGCGCCTCTTCGTCGCTCCCTAGAAACCTCACGTCCAGCGAGGCGTCACCTCCGCGACACCTTGAGGTCGTAGCATCAGTGGTGTGAATGGCGCCTTCTTCGATCTCGACAAGACCGTCATCGCCAAGGCATCGATCGTTGCCTTCGGTCGCCCGATCCGCAAAGAGGGGCTCATCACGCGACGCACAGTCGCACGAGCTGCCATCCAGCAGCTGATCTTCCTCCGCTTCGGGGCCGACGAGGATCGTCTCGAGAAGGTTCGCCAGTCGATGCTCCAATTGACCAAGGGCTGGGACCGCAAGCAGGTGTCCTCGATCGTGCGAGAGACCCTGATCGACACGATCGAGCCGCTGATCTATGCCGAGGCGCTTGAGCTGATGGAGTTCCACCGAGCCCGGGGCGACCGCATCTACATCGTGTCAGCCGCACCCGAGGAGATCGTCACCCCGCTCGCCGAGCTCCTCGGCGTGGATGGCGCGCTCGCCAGCCGAGGTGAGGTGGACGCGCAGGATCGCTACACCGGCGACATGGGCTTCTACTGCTACGGACCCAACAAGGCGGTGGCGATCACCGAGCTCGCCGAGCGGACCGGCATCGATCTGGCACACTCAAGCGCCTACTCGGACTCTGCGACGGACATCCCGATGCTCGAGGTGGTGGGGCATCCGGTAGCGGTGAACCCTGATCGAGCCCTGGCCAAGGTGGCACAGGAGCGCGAGTGGGAGACGATGACGTTCACCAAGCCGGTGAAGCTTCGCGATCGAGTGACGCTGCGGACGCCGATCGTGACCGGCGGGCTTGCGTTGGCGGGCGCGGTGGCACTTGCGGTGCTCCGTGGCAGTCGCCGCCACGGTGGTGGCAGCAGGGTCAAGACGCCAGCCTGAGGCCGACGCCGCCGGGATCAGGCCGAGGCGTCCTTGAGGCGCTTGGCGGCCACGAGACCGATGGCAACGATGAGGGCGAGGATGAGGAGCTTCTTCATGGGGCTCAGCCTAGACCTCAGACGGTGAGCAGGTCACGGGCGCCGGTGTCCGACGACGGGTGACGGAGCTTGGACATCGCCCGAGCCTCGATCTGACGGATCCGCTCCCGGGTGAGGTTGAAGTGCTCGCCCACCTCTTCCAAGGTGCGAGGCTCTCCACGATCGAGCCCGAAGCGGAGCCGGAGGATCTCCCGCTCACGCTCGTCGAGCGGTGCCAACAGGCGCTGGATCTCGTCGGGAAGCAGCGCCACCGCAGCCACCTCGAAGGGAGACTCGGCGGAACGGTCCTCGACGACGTCACCCAGCTCGGCGTCGCCGTCCTCTCGAAGCGGCTCTGACAAGGAGAGTGGCTCAGCTCGGAAGCGGAGCGCCTCGATGAGCTTGTCCTCTGGCATCTCGACCTCGGCGCCGAGCTCGGCGAGCGTGGCCGGCCGTCCGAACTTGAGCTCGAGACGAGCCTGCGCCTTCTGCACCCGTGCCAGGGTGTCGCCGGCATGCACTGGGAGGCGGATGGTCCGACCCGTGTTGGCGATGCCTCGCGTGATCGCCTGGCGGATCCACCAGGTGGCATAGGTCGAGAACTTGAAGCCCTTGCGCCAGTCGAACTTCTCGACGGCGTGCATCAGCCCGAGGTTGCCCTCCTGGATGAGGTCGAGCAGCGGGAGGCCGGAGGCTTGGTACTTCTTGGCGATCGAGACGACGAGCCGCAGGTTGGACTGCACGAAGGTCTGCTGGGCGTCCTCGCCCCGCTTGGCCTCCATCTTGATCTTGCGACGCTCCGCAGCGGTCATCTTGCCGCCGGCCTCAAGCTTCTCAGCCGACTCACGTCCGGCTTCGATGGCCTGCGCCAACCTGACCTCGTCATCCTTCGTCAGGAGGGGGTACTGGCCGATGTCGGTGAGATAGAGGCGGACGAGGTCCTCGTCGTCCCGCTCGATACGTTCCTTCGCCACGTGGTGGTGCCTTTCAGCCGCTGCTCTCGATGGAGCTCACCAGCACTCGCCTGTGAGCTCCCTGTTCTGGACCGCTCGCCGGACTTGTGCCTCAAGCGCGATTCGCAGTGACGCAATTGTACCGGTGCCGTCAAGCCCCCTTGACGGCAGGCTCAGGAGACCAGCCCGAGAGGTCCGACGACCTCGGTGCATCGCTGCGCGAAGGCGGCCACCGCCGGCGGCAGCGGAGCACGATCAATGGCGAGGCGTCCAAGCGTCGCATCAAGGGGTCTGAGGGATTCCTCGAGATCCGTGAGGACCAGGCCGAGCGATCGACGCAAGGACCGCTCTGCGGCGTCAGAGCAGCCCACCTCGAGCGAGATGACCGCCTCGATCACCCGCACCACCAGCACCTCTCGATACGCGACGAGCAAGGTCGCAGCGTCCGCTGCCAGGTCGCAGAGCTGCTCGGCGACCGGCTCGAGCTCGCCGAGCACGAGCAGGCTGGCGCGATCGACCCCGTCTCGTCTCGGCAGGTGGTCGACGAGAAGCTCGACGTGGCTGGCATGCAGCATCGATCGCTCGTCGAGGAGGCAGACGAGCGCCGGGGACGGCGAAGTCCTCGACGCCTGGCCGAGCTGCTGGTGGAGCCAAGACTCGACGGCGAGGAGCCGCCCGAGCTCGGCGGCGGTCTGGTCTCCGGAGCGCCAGCTGGTCATCGGCCCGACGTCGAGCGGTACCGGCTGGTGATCGGCATCCGACGGTCCTTGCCGAAGGCCTTGGTGGTGATCCGGACCCCGGGCGGCATCTGGCGGCGCTTGTACTCCGCCAGATCGACGAGTCGAGCCACCCGCTCGACGAGCGCCGGGTCGTGCCCGGCGGCGATGAGCTCGGGCACCGTGCGGTCATCCTCGACATAGGCCGCCAGGATCGGATCGAGGAGCTCGTAGGGAGGCAGAGAGTCCTCGTCCTTCTGGTCGGGTCGAAGCTCCGCTGATGGCGGCTTCTCGATGATCGCTGCGGGGATCGGTGGGACCTCGCCGCGAGCAGCCGCCAGCTCGTTGCGGTGCCGGCACAGGTCGTAGACGAGCGTCTTGGGTACGTCCTTGATCACAGCGAAGCCCCCGGCGGAGTCGCCATAGAGGGTCGAGTAGCCAGTCGCCATCTCCGACTTGTTCCCGGTGGTCAGCACGATGGCGCCGGTGTCATTGGAGATCGCCATTAAGAGGACGCCTCGAAGCCGGCTCTGGAGGTTCTCATCGGTCAAGCCGACAGGCTCGCCGTCGAGCGGCCCGGCGAGCATCGTCGAGAAGGCCACGTGGGCAGGCTCGATCGCGATCGTGTCCAGCCTGATGCCAAGGCGCGTCGCCAGGTCCTCGGCGTCAGAGCGAGAGTGGTCTGAGGAGTAGCGCGATGGCATCGAGATGCCTCGAACCGCCGACGCACCGATGGCATCGACGGCGATCGCGGCCACGAGAGCTGAGTCGATCCCACCGGAGATCCCGATCACCGCCTCGGTGAAGCCGTTCTTGGTCAGGTAGTCACGGGTGCCGAGCACCAGCGCGTCGTAGACCTCTTCCTCGACCGGGCGCGACGGCCAGATGTCGAGCTCGTCGGCGGGACCAACGCGTCGCGGGATGCTGCTGATCTCGATGAGCCCCTCGGTGACCTCGTCGAGCGAGCCGTGCAGCTCGACATCGGCGACGAGCAGGTGCTCGACGAAGGTGGGAGCCTGGCCGAGCAGGTGCCCATCGTCGCCGACCACCATGGAGCCGCCGTCGAAGACGAGCTCGTCCTGGCCCCCCACCTGGTTGACGTAGGCGATGGCGCAGCCGGTCTCCGCCACACGGTCAGCGAGGATCTGGCGCCGCTCCACTTGTTGACGCAGCGAGTAGGGCGAGGCGTTGATCGAGACGATCAGCTGGGCTCCCTCGGCGGCCATCGACGCGGCAGGTCCCTCTGAGCGCCAGAGGTCCTCGCACACGGCGATGCCGACGACGCACCCTGCCACCCGGAAGAGCTGGTGGGGGCCTGTCCCCGACCGGAACCACCGCTGCTCATCGAACACGGCGTAGTTGGGGAGGAGGCGCTTCGCCACCGTCCCCACCACTCGTCCACCGGATGCCACCACCGCTGCGTTGACGAGCTGGCGGCTCCCGGCATCGGCCGGCTCCTCGAGCGAGCCTGCCGAGACAGCATCGGCGGGCAGCACCGCGCCGATCACCGCCGCACAGCCACCAGCTGTGGCGGCGACCACCTCTGCCAGGGCGATCTGGGCGTCTGCGACGAAGCCCTCCTTGAGCAAGAGGTCCTCTGGTGGGTAGCCCGTGATGGCGAGCTCAGGGAGCAGGACAAGATCGACGCCGCGCACCGTGGCTTGCTCGATCGCCCTGATCGCCGCTCGGGCGTTGGCCGCAAGATCGCCAACGGTCGGGTTAATCTGGGCGGCCGCCACTCGGATCGAGCTCATCAGCGAAGCCTAACGACTCCCCGGTCGGGCACCCTTCCCGCTCGAGCGACGATCACCGAGCCGCGTCGAGTTCACACGCCGTTTACATGCCAGAGATGTGTTGTTTGCGATCGACAGGCACAATGGAGCTGGACGTGGAGCGCAGCTTGCTGTGCCGAGCGCCTGTTCGTGTGCGCACGATCGAAGCCCGATGAGTCCTGAGAACCAGGAAGAAGAGAAGGAGAACCTGTGGCCTACCAGGCTGAGTACATCTGGATCGACGGCACCGAGCCGTCGCCATTGATGCGGAGCAAGACCAAAGTCCTCGCTGACGGCAAGGAGCCTGGCATCTGGGGCTTCGACGGCTCGAGCACCAACCAGGCGACCGGTGACAACTCCGACTGCGTGCTTCGGCCGGTCTTCACGTGCCCCGACCCCCTGCGCGGCCCCGACGACATCCTCGTGCTGTGCGAGGTCCTGACTGTCGACATGCGTCCCCACCCGACCAACACCAGGGCGAAGCTCAAGACGGTGGCGAACAAGTACAAGGGCTACGAGCCGCTCTTCGGCCTCGAGCAGGAGTACACGTTCATGCAGAACGGTCGGCCGCTCGGCTGGCCCGAGAACGGCTACCCCGCCCCCCAGGGCCCGTACTACTGCGGCGTCGGTGGCGACCAGATGCCAGGCCGCGACATCGTCGAGGCGCACACCTTGGCGTGCATGGAGGCTGGGCTCTCGATCGAGGGGACCAACGCTGAGGTGATGATGGGACAGTGGGAGTTCCAGATCGGCGCCCTGTCGCCGCTCCAGGTCTCTGACGAGCTGTGGATCGCCCGCTGGCTCCTCTTTCGCATCGCAGAGGACTTCGGCGTGTTCGCCACGCTCGAGGCCAAGCCGATGCTCGGGGACTGGAACGGCGCTGGCTGCCACACCAACTTCTCGACCAACGAGATGCGCGAGGACGGTGGCTGGAAGGCCATCATCGCCGGCTGCCAGGCACTGGGAACGGCCGTTGACGAGCACATCGAGAACTACGGGGTCGGCATCGAGCTGCGCCTGACGGGCAAGCACGAGACCGCGCACTACACGCAGTTCTCCTATGGCGTCTCTGACCGCGGGGCGTCGATCAGGATCCCGTGGCAGGTGGCCAAGGACAAGAAGGGCTACCTCGAGGACCGTCGTCCGAACGCCAACATCGACCCCTACCGGGTGACCCGTGTCATCACGAACACGATCTGCTCGGCCGCCGAGGCGAAGAAGGCACCCGCCAAGAAGGCCGCTCCGGTCAAGAAGGCGGCGAAGAAGGCAGTCAAGAAGGCCCGCTGAGCCACGGCCCAGCACCAGGTCATGAGCGACGAACCGGGCCTCGTGGGGCCCGGTTCGTCGCGTCCATGGGAGGCATGAGGTGATTCAGCGCGACAATGGACGAGTGCAGAGTGAGACCGACTATGTCCTCAAGACCGTGGAGGAGCGTGGCATCCGCTTCGTCCAGCTGTGGTTCACCGATGTCTTGGGCACCCCCAAGGCCGTCAACATCACCCCAGCGGAGCTCGAGACGGCGCTCAGCGAGGGGATGACCTTCGACGGCTCCGCCGTCGACGGGTTCAGCCGAGTCCAGGAGTCAGACGTCCTCGCCAGGCCAGACGCCTCGACCTTCCAGCTCCTCCCGCTCCACGATGACGGTGCCTCGGTGGCCCGGGTCTTCTGCGACGTGGTCAACATCGATGGCACGCCCTTCGAGGGCTGTCCACGCCTTGCGCTCGACCGTGTGCTCGGCGAGGCCCATGAGGCTGGCTACACCTTCTTCGTCGCTCCTGAGATCGAGTACTTCTACTTCGACGGCCTCGACCCGGTCGGCTCGCCGGTCCCGCTCGACAGCGGTGGCTACTTCGACCTGGCTGTGGCCGACCTGCCGAGCGAGCTCCGCCGACGCAGCGTCCTCGCACTCGAGGAGATGGGCATCCCTGTCGAGCACGCGCAGCACGAGGACGCACCGAGCCAGCACGAGATCGACCTGCGCTACACCGACGCGCTCTCGATGGCCGACACCGTCATGACGACGAGGTTGGTGATCAAGGAGGTGGCCCGCCGTGCTGGCGTGGCAGCGAGCTTCATGCCGAAGCCCCTGGCCGACGTCCAGGGCTCAGGGATGCACACGCATCTCTCGCTGTGGCGGGACGGTGCCAACGCCTTCGCTGACCCTGATGACGCCCATGGGCTCTCGCCGGTGGCCAAGGGCTTCATCGCTGGCCTCCTCCACCACGCCCACGAGATCACCGCCGTGACCAACCAGTGGGTCAACTCCTACAAGCGGCTCGTGCCCGGCCACGAGGCTCCGGTCCACGTCAGCTGGGCCACGAACAACCGCTCGGCCTTGGTGCGGGTGCCTGTCATCAAGAGCGCACGGGTCGAGTCGACCCGCCTCGAGTACCGAGCACCCGACTCCGCTGCCAACCCGTACCTGGCCTTCGCCGTCATCCTGGCGGCCGGGCTGGCCGGCATCGAGGGCGGCTACGAGCTGCCCGCGGAGGCGGACGGGAACCTCTTCTCGCTCAGTCCAGCCGAGCTGGCCTCTCGGGGCATCACGCCGTTGCCGGGCAGCCTCAACGATGCGGTCGACGCGATGGAGCGATCTGAGCTCGTGCGAGACACCCTCGGCGAGCACCTCTTCGAGTGGTTCATCCGAAACAAGCGTGCCGAGTGGGCGGCGTACAAGTCTGAGATTTCCCGCTTCGAGCTCGAGCGCTACCTCCCGAGGCTCTAGGAGCGCATCGAGGTGGACCCCTTCCTCTGCTATCCCGAGGCTGTGCCGGCCGAGGTGCTGCTCGCGATCACCGAGGCGGGCCACCCCTACAGGTGCGTCGGCTCGGTCGTCGAGGCGGAGGCCGACGAGGGTGGTGCCACCGTCGACGGTTGGGCAGGCGCCGTCATCGTCGCCGGCGAGGATCCAGCCGATGCGCTGGCCATGTGCCGAGCGCTTCGGAAGCGAGAGAGCCCGGTCCAGCCGCTCCTTCTGGTCGTCGGCACCGAGCACCTGGCCGATCTGTCGCTTCGCGAGGATCTCTTCGACGACTTCCTCGTGACCCCGCTGCGGACCGTCGAGCTGAGCGCTCGGCTGGCCGCGCAGCTGGTGCGCCTTGGCAAGGCGGTGGGCAGCCAGGTGATCGAGTCGGGCCCGCTCCAGATCAACCTGGAGACCTACCAAGCTGCGGTCGAGGGTCGAGTGCTCGACCTCACGTACATGGAGTACGAGCTCCTCCGATTCCTAGCCAGCCACCCGGGACGGGTCTTCACCCGCGAGACCCTGCTGAGCCGAGTGTGGGGCTATGAGTACTACGGCGGCGCCCGCACCGTCGATGTCCACATCCGGCGGCTCCGAGCCAAGCTGGGTGAAGAGCACGCCCACCTCGTCCAGACGGTGCGCAGCGTCGGCTACCGCTTCGGCCTCAGCTAGCGACCGGCGAGCTCCTCACGCCAGGAGCGAGCGCAAGAGGGCGATCATGAGCCCGAACACGAGCGCCACCGCTGATTGCCCGACGAGCGCGAGGGGTGCCAGCTGGGCCCTGAGCCCACCCAAGATGGCGAACGTCATGAGCGCAGCCACATCGACGGCGATCCCGACCTCGTCGACCCTGAGCGTCCCTGCCCCGAGGAGAGCGGCGATCATCATGGCCACGATCGGGAGCGCGGCCCCTCGCAAGATGGCTCCCTCGTGTCGGACGATGCCTCGCATCTCCTTCATCGTCAGGCTCGAGGACGTGGCGAACCGGGTGCCGAGGATCTCCGCGTAGGAGTGCGCCAGCCAGTAGATGACCAGCACGATGACCGCAGCGCCGATGTCCTGCCACGGGCCGCTGACGTGCACGCTCTCCGCCGCGACCACCGAGCCGACGACGACGATGCCGTAGACGACGCCTTGGGGATGATCCTCCGGGTCGATCCACCAGAGGAGGCGGTCGAGGATCCGGTGCAGCTTGGATCGGTGGCCTGTCGCCGCTCCAAGCTGGCGGTCCGGGCTCACGGGGCGACGGCCCAGAGCTCCACCTCGACGGAGGCGCCGAGTGGCAGCGCGGCCACCCCGATCGCCGTTCGGGCCGGTCGATGCTCACCGAAGAACTCGATCCAGACCTCGTTGGCCGCCTGGAACTCGCCCATGTCGGTCAAGAAGACGGTGGCCTTCACCACGTCGGTGCGACCCGCACCCTCGGCCTCGAGGAGTGCGGCGCCGTTGGCGAGCGCCTGACGGAGCTGCGCCGGTGTCCCTCCCTCGACGAGGGTGGGTGCCGACGCAGCCGGATCGAGCCCGAGCTGGCCTGAGGTGATCAGGAGGCCTGCGGCGCTCACGATGGGCGAGTAGGGACCGACGGGTGCTGCCATCTCCCTACCTTGTCACGACAGCGGCCACGTGGGCGGCTGCCCGGCCTCCGTCCATGCCGCCGCCAGTGTGGCAGCCATCACCGCCACCCCGATCGGCACGCTGGGAGCGTCGGACTCGATGATCTCGACCTCGACAAACGGCATGGCCTGCGCGCCGATGATGCCGAACGACCTGATGGTCAGGTCGTGGACCTGGCCCTCGTCATCGACGGCGATGCCCTCCGAGCGGACCAAGCCGAGCCCGTGGTGGACCGCACCGATCACGTAGCTGCGAAGGGTGATGGCGCACAGCGGTTCGCCGGCGTCCACGGCGACGTGCACGATGCCAGCAGCATCAAGCCGGACCACCGCTCGGCCACCACCCGGCGCCACCACCTCGACCTCCTCGCCCGGCTGCGAGCCGATCGAGGCCCGGGCAGCGAGGAGCTCTGCGACCACAGCACCTCGATGCGTGGCCCCGATCCGAGGCCCCGTCACATCGACGAGTTCGACCGTCACGTCAGGCGCGATCGTCGCCACCTGCTCGAGGACGGCAGTCAGGTCGTCGCTGTCGGGCGTCCGGCCGACTCGAACCTCTCCCGCGCCATCTGGCCGGAGCGCCAGCGCCACCGGCGGTCGCTTGGCACCCCGGCGGACGACCTCTTCGCGAGGCCACACTGCCAGGACCGGGGTCCCGAGCTCGTCGGCCAGCCGACGCGCGTCAGCTCTGATCGGCGAGTTCCGCTTGGCGCCGAAGGCTCCCGCGTTGGCAAAGGGGAGCGAGGGTTCGCCACCTGGGGCGCACCAGCTGGCGTCAGGCTCGACATAGGCGGGCTCGACGAAGGTGGTCGCGAGCACCACCACTGCCCCCTCCACCTCAGGTGGCTCGATCGGGTGGCGCAGCGGCATGGTCGAGTTGCGACCTTGGACCTTGGCTGACGCCAACCGAGCCGCAGCCTGGGTGGCGGCGAGCTGATAGCCCCCATCAGCGGTGGCAAGCGCCACGGTGGACCCCTCCGGCGCGGTGTCGGCGGCGAAGCCACCCTGGCCAAGGACGACGTCGTCGCCGGCTCGCTGTGGTGTCCCGCTCTCGAGCGTGGCCCGTGCTGCGGCGCCCTGCGGGTCTCGCCGTGGTGGGAGCGGCGCCGCAGGATCGAGCGCGAGGAGCGCAGCCTCGACGATCGGCTGGAAGCCGGTGCAGCGGCAGAGGTGCGCGCCGAGCGCAGTCCTCACCTTGCTCTCGTCTGGCACGCCTCGTCGGCTGAGCCCGGCGAGTCGGCTGAGGATACCCGGCGTGCAGAAGCCACACTGGCTGGCCCCTGTCGCCTCGAACGCTGCGACGAGCCGATCGAGGAGTGGCTCATCGATCGATGACGCGGTGGTGACGCGTCGGCCCGCCACCCGACGGACCGGCGTGACGCAGGCGACGCGTGCCACACCGTCGACGAGGACCGTGCAGCAACCACACTGCCCCTGGGGGCTGCAGCCGTCCTTCAGGCTCGTGAGCCCGAGGTCCTCTCGGAGCGCATCGAGCAAGGTGGCGTCAGCGGCCAACGCAACGAGCTGACCATCGACCTCGACCTCGACGAGGCCAGGTGCTGCTGTGGTGGCGTCGGTGTCGCTCAGCTGAACGAGGAGCCGCAGCCGCAGGTGCGGGTGGCATTCGGGTTCGTGATGTTGAACCCGGCGCCGTTGAGACCGTCGGCGTAGTCGAGCGAGGAGCCCGACAGCATCTCTGCGCTCTGCGGATCGACCACGACCTTGATCGTGCCGAAGGTGCGCACGACGTCATCGTCGGCGAACTCGGAGTCGAAGTACATGTCGTAGCTGAATCCCGAGCAGCCGCCCGACTTCACGGCGACGCGAAGGGCCATCGTGTCGCCACCCTCCTCCTCGGACAGCAGCTCAGCGACCTTGGCCGCTGCCTTGTCTGAGAGGGTCACAGGGTCGGGCTTGCTACCGATGTTCACCGCGGTTCCAACAGTCATCGAGTCACTCTCCTTGCGAGGGCGTCGAGACGGGCCACTCCACCTCGACTTCTCCAGCACCCATGCTAGCGAGAGGATCGGCGGAGCACGCCGGTAGGTTGACGCTATGGACGAGAACACCGAGCCGAGCACCCAGCCAGGCATCGCCGAGCTCGTCCGCACGCAGCTCCAAGGGGTCATCGATCCGGAGCTCGGAGCCAGCATCGTCGAGCTCGGGATGGTCGGCGACATCTCGGTGACGAACGACGGCATCGCCACCGTCACCGTGGCGCTCACCACCGCAGCCTGCCCGCTCCGAGGCCAGATTGAAGATGACGTCCGCCGATCGGCCGGCAGTGTCGACGGAGTCGTCGAGGTCGAGGTCACGATGGGACAGCTCGATCCAGAGGCCAAGGCACGGCTGATGGACACCGCTCGGAAGATCGCCCAGACCGCAGCGCCCGCCACCAGCCTGCCGTCGAGCGCGCGGGTCCTCGGGATCTCCTCGGGGAAAGGTGGTGTGGGCAAGTCGTCGGTGACCGCCAACCTGGCTGTCGCCCTCGCCCGACAGGGCCAGCGTGTCGGGATCCTCGATGCAGACATCTGGGGATTCTCGATCCCCCGGCTGCTTGGCCTCGACGGCGCACTCGAGGCCAAGGGGGGCAAGATCATCCCGAGGCGCCTCGAGATCGGCGACGGGCACCTCGAGGTCGTCTCCATGGGTTTCTTGGCCGAGGAGGACCAAGCAGTCATGTGGCGTGGCTTGATCCTGTCTCGAGCGGTCCAGCAGTTCATCGAGGACGTGGCCTGGGGCGAGCTCGACATGCTGCTCATCGACCTGCCGCCTGGGACCGGCGACGTCCAGATGGCCTTGGCCCGACTCCTCCCCCGCACCGAGCTGGTCCTCGTCACGACCCCCCAGCTCGCGGTCCAGAAGGTTGCGGCGCGCGCTGGCGACATGGGCCGTCGAGGGAACCTTCGGCTGGCTGGCGTGATCGAGAACATGAGCAGCTTCACCTGTGTCC
>Ga0118677_10001158_pt1 | contig 56584 bp, 47 predicted proteins | sample AliMusrvi5mmetaG_FD_86154 | JGI IMG/M metagenome (GOLD analysis project Ga0118677, IMG submission 86154)
CCGTTTAGCGACGATGCCGGCAATCCGCCCGCTTGCATCATATTGTACGGTGTCCCAATGGCTTGCGGTATGAGAGTGGGCGCATAACTGGAATTTTGCGTGTTATAGCCGTAAGAAAAACCGCCCGCAAGCTTGGTGGCCGAGGTAAAGTTATAACCGCCCGTCAGGTTCGCTTGGTGCAGGCTATTGCTGGGCGCAGTGCTCATGGTATTGTTGGTATAACAATTGCTGCCCGCACAACCGCTAGCAGCACTAGCCTGTGCACTTTGCCAACTCAGACTATTATAATCATCATGGAATATCGAGCCATAATAACCGCTGCTGAGATGCCCCTTATCACCCTTCCAGTTCAGAGCCGCATTGACATTATCGGTCTGATAACTGGTGGGATTCATGATTATGTTAATAGCTTCAGCTTTTCCGGTAGATCCACCCAGAAGACTTATGCCACCTTGCGAGCCAGTACCTATGAGCTTAGCGCCAGATTGATCTAGGTGATTGTAATCAATTTGCGCACTTAACTGCTCACTGAAGGTATAGGACGTGCTTATAGAGCCGTTTTTTCGACTGACATATTCTTTTTCAGTCTGAAAATCACCAGACTGAGCTGATGTCAAAGACCGCGTCCCTGATTTACCTGTCGCAGTGTTAACTGTGCCAAAGTTTGAAGGTAAAGTAAAATTATTCCCACCGACACTGCCTTGTAGCGGCGTTTGATAGCTATCAGTGATGTTATGCTGTAACTCGTCGTAACCTAGGTTGACTTTCCATTTACCCTGATCACCCACCGAACCGTCGACAGTACGAGATGTAGTGCCGAGATTGCTGCCGTTCAGCTTCCAGCGCAGAGCGCTATTTTTACTTTCATCATAACCATCGCCGCCGCGTATATCAAAGCCGCCTAGACCATAAAAGCCGCCGTCATTCAAACCGTTATACTGACCGAATCTAGCCGAGTTTTGGCTGGAATACAAGCTACCCGCTTCTATCGTATTAGTCGGACGTGTTAAGGCCGCCGCATCGTCATCGGCAACAGCACTCAGTGGCAGGACAACAATCGTCATCAAGGCACATTGCACCGCTAAACCTAAGAGACTCATATTCATTTTTTCATTATGCGTTTTCATGACTATCTCCATTATTAGATTAACGTTGCAATAGCGCACCAGCGGGATTATTAGAGCCATGCACCATGCTATGGCAATTCATGCAAGCCCGACCTGTATAGCTGGTACTTGGATTTGCTGGAGCACCCGTCAAACCACCTTGTATACCTGCCGCATTTCCGGCAACAGGCGATATGCTGTTATGCGTACCATCATGACACTCATCACACATAAACGGTGGCCGCGATTTTAGCAACGGCGTGATATTAGAGCCGTGCGGGGTATGACAATTAGTACAATCTTCGCTTACCGGCTGATGTTCCCACAAGAAGGGTCCGCGCTTTTCGGCATGACAGGTATAGCAGGTTTCGGTCACGGTATTTTTAACCAGTAACTTCGGCCCAGCTGATCCATGTGGATTATGGCAATCGGAGCAGGCAATTTTTCCTTCAGGAATCGGATGATGAGAAAACTTATTCGCTTGCGCTTTTTGATCTTGGTGACACGTAAAGCACACTAAGGCTTGAGTCGGTTTCTCTCGTACTTTGTCATGCGCGGTGTGGACAACATGACATGAGGTACAGGATAGATCAGCCGCCTGATGAGCCCCACCTTGCCAATGCGTGCGCTTAGGGTCTTTTTCATGACAGGATAAACAAGCCACATTCTGATCCTGTGTTTTATTAGGCGTATAAACACCTTTTTTAGCACCAAAAATCACATCAGGGGCGTCACTCTTACTCGCCAAATGCTTTACACTCTCGCCATGACACGATTGACAAGAAGGCGTGCGCGCATCGGCTTTATTACCATGCGCAGTCTGATAAATAGACAAGATAGGTTTAGTTTCATTTTCATCATGACAGCGAGTACATTCAGAATCTCTGTCTATCATTTGTGCGGGTGATTTTGCAGAGGCCGTTACTGCTGGAGGCTTTACGCTTTCAGCATAGGCAGAGGTCATAAGAAAACCACAAAGCATGATAATGTTAATAAATATCGTCATAAAATACTCGACTGAACAGATTTAATCCTCACGCATAATGCAGCGAGGCAGGATGATTTACAAAATTAAGGTGTAACAAAGCCATTGAACCGTCAAAGCACAAGGGCTAACGCATGAAATAAAGAAAATCAAGGCGCTGAAAATGGTGACTTCTGAAATATGGCTACCAACTTAACACGGGACAAGGCACTTGCGTAGGTCGGGTTACGCTGTCGCTAACCCGATCTACATCCTCAGGAAAAATAGATCTATAACCCTCGCTTTAAATCTAACAAACATATTAAGTTTTTCAATTTAAGAGCACGTCTTTGCCCATAAACCCACAATAATAAGCCATCAGCTAATATTATTGAGCGAGTATCCAAGCGATTAAATTATTCATTTCTTTAACATCATCTACTTTTAAAATCGCGTGAGCTTCTTCATGGCCATCAGGAAATTTAGCAGGTTCACCTGAGGTTAAGTGATGTAATAATTTTTCTGCCGCCTTAGGGTCCGCTTTAAATTTAGCCGCACTCTTAACAAATGAAGGACCATCTTTATCTTTATCAACACCATGACAGCGGAAACAATTGTTTTGTTTAGCCAAAGCTTTTGCTGCATCGGCATCAACTTCTGCGTAAGCAGAAAAGCAATAACTACTAAGTAGTAGGGTAAAAAGAAGTTTTAAACAAAATAATTGACCTAATTTCATACGTACCCTGTAGTTCACATTTAATAATCATATGGTTAGTAAGGGTAATAAATAACCACACTAGTGTCAAATGAATTTATTGTGACAATTCTATTACCCCGCCATCCATATTGAGCAAATAAACAAGCTCATTGGGCACAACAAGATACGCCCAAGCCCATGACTGTCGCTATAAGAGAGAAGATATTAATCGCATATTTTTACGATAAACATCCAATCTCCGGACTTAAGCTTTAAATCAAAAATCAATTTTAAAACACTAAAATAAGACAAAGATATGCTGAGCTATAAAATGGAATTAAAACGCCATCCAACCATTAACCATGAAGGTATTATTGTCACTCGCCTGTGCACTGGTACCGTTGAATTCAGTATAAGCAATATACTGAAGGCTGGTGCGTAGATTCAGCAAATAATGATATGAGTTAGATTTACCAAAAGGCACATAAACCAGCTCTGCCGTATAAAACTCACTGTTTGGCTTAAAGTTACCATTACCTGAATAAAGGTTAATATCTGTCGAACCAGCCGTTTTGTTATAGCCAAAAGTAGCACCATAAGTCTGCATAAAGGTATAGGCGGTATTAAATTTGAAGGTCGTTAAATAGGTATTGCCTGATGAAGCCACGTTACCGGCAAGCTGACTGGCTGTTAATTTTTGATCTTCGTAGATATAAGTCGTTTTGGTTTCAAAGATATGCTTAGTATTACCCATAAACTGATAAGTGGCGTCAACAGCAAGATCCGTATAGCGGTCTGTGCCAAAGGTTTGATCGCGCCCTGGAAAGACATTGGCAGTCATCCCATAATGACCTACTGAGAAATAATGTCCTTTCCAATCGTGCTGTAGCGCCGCACGCCAATAAGGCGCACCACCATCAATTTGCTGCTGTGCCGCATTAGCAACACCCAAACCCTTCTGTACATTATTGTCTAACGAAGTGTAGCCGCCAGCTTCAAGATACAGCACATTATTAATCATGGCGTAAGCAGTAGCACCACCGACCTGCCCTGAAAGTTGCCCATCAATTAAAGCAGTAGTTCCTGGATATATTTGAAAGGCACTTTTAGTATAAGGAAAGCCCCAGACCGGTGTGGTATTCCATAGGTCTTGTACTGTTGGGCTATTATTAAATGAAAGACCGTAGGTAATAGGCGTATTCCATACATCCAATTGATCAGCAAAACGAATATCAGAGTTATCCAACGCTAATCGTTCAGAATAGCCATTATAAGTTAGCTGACTAAAGGCCCCCACTTTGTCAACAATGCGTCCCGCATAAAAGACTGCCGCTTGATCAAAAGTAAAATTATTATTTTTATTGTAGCCTGTAGGCGAATCTGGCGGCGTCTGATCAGCCCTTGAATTAGTGAATGATCCCATAATCATGGCGCTGACAGCCGGCACTTTTGCATCAGCACTAGAGCCACCACTCATGGTATAACCACCTAATTTAAAATCACGTCCAAAGGGTGTTAAATTTGCTCCAAAGGCCTGAGTGTGGCAGGCACTACAAGCTTGGCCTGTTTGCCGCGCAAAACTAGGCATGGCGACTACGTCTGGACTAATAAATACTAAGACTGAGATTAGCGCCAGTAATAATGTTAGGGCATTATTACACTTATGAATTCGATTAAAATATGGGTTCATAAAATCACTTAATGAGTTACTATTAAAATAGTTAAAAAGCACAAGATAAGCCCGCAAACATCCTGTAACTATTTTGTTATTGAAGATAAATACGAGCCTATCCATTTGGTTGGTTGAGCTAAAAACTAAGTTGAACTGTTGCTTGCATCATCTAGATTTAAGTTGATTATTTATCATTTGACATCTCCCCCACCTAACGGAGTGGGATTTACTGACAATTTATTAAACCCCAATCACCACCTGCTGCACCGCGCTCCATTCTCCATGTGCCACACTTTTATCCCACCAACGCAACCGATATTCCCGCGTTTCATGACTGTTGCCAGTCGCTAAAGGACGCTCGTCGTAATAAGGCTTAACCGTGTCAACGGCCAGAAACTCCCAGTTGCCACCGTTGATACGGCTTTCGATCCAGATACCATCGTGGCCGTGTTTTTTAAAGTCGATACGCACACGACTGCCAGTTTTGCCAAGTTCAACAGAAACAGTAGGCTCAGGAATCAAATGCTCTACAGTATTAGAGCTACCTATAATACCTAAGTCATGACCGATAACGTCGTTATAGTTAAGACTGGTCTTGATACGGGCAATCTGATTGAATAAGCGTTTTTGCACACCCGGTTCAGGCATAGGTGGCGAGTTCGGAAATTGAGAAGATAACGGATGACTGATCGTGCCGCTGCTATTACCTATACCAGACACAATGAGTTGCTTATGTGCGGTTGCATCTTTAGCGTCACGTTGTAGTGCAGGATGCCAATATTGTAAGATCCAAGTCCAGTAAGTGATGTCCTGCAAAGTGCTAGTGATCTCATCGGAACTGATACTGCATGTAGGTCCTCTAATAGGAAGCTTTAAAGCATAATGAGATAGCCAGACGATCTGTGCGTCCTCGGCTCTTGGAAAATAACTGTTAGTTGCCATAGTTGTAAGTAATTGCTTAAAGCCTTATAAGAAATGGTTTAGCATCTTGACAGCAGGACGCAAAGATTCAGTTTCGATGTCAAATTGTTGCGCCTTGTTGCTGGATGTTTTTGCTATATTAGCGCTTATTAATGCCCTGAATAATCTAGCCTTCATAGTACGCCTCTAATAGTTTTTATGTCAACAAATACTGTCAGCATTCGTCCTCGATCTTTATGCATCGATATAAAAACTTTTAGGGACAGGACGGTGTCTTTTAGGAAGGCTACGGCATCTTGCAGCTGAATTCACACGACTTTTAGGGCCTTCCTAGTGCTTTGGGTTGCTCTCCCCCTGAACAAGTGCGGCCTCCCTGAGAACCTTAGGCGTAAGGCAATGAAGTTTAGGGAAAGCGCAGTAAATGCTAGCCCGCTCCCAATTACTTTTAGGGAATGCGCAAAAACTTTCGGCAGCATCCCTGTAATGTTCGTCATCATCGCTGCAACGTTCGTTCTTTTGCTAAAAAGTACCACTGCGCGCCCTAAAACCTTCGGGATATTATCTACAACCTTCACGCCTATGCTTGGCCTATGCACAAGCTATATTGGCTTAAGCATAGACCAAGCACACAACTGCAAAATTATAGACGGCAAATTAAATCATAATAAATCAAAGCAAGCTCTGTTCCTGCAACAACCTTATTTCATCACGAATGCCGGCCGCCTTTTCAAATTCTAAGTTCTTAGCATAGCGATACATATCATCTTCCAGTTGTTTGAGCTTCTTGCCTAACTGCTTGGGATTCATGTTTTTATAATCAGCTATTGGTTCTGCGGCTTTATTCTGCGCTTTAACATTGCCCGGCAGACCTGAGCCCGGAATCGCTACCTGAAGTATATCGGTAATGGATTTAAAGATAGTGGTTGGTTCTATTCCGTGTTCAATATTAAATTGGTGCTGTTTTTCACGACGCCGCTCGGTTTCATCAATGGCTTGTTGCATAGACTTAGTGACTTTATCGCCATACAAAATAGCCTTACCGTTGACATTTCTAGCGGCCCGACCTATGGTTTGAACTAAAGAGACTACCGAACGCAAAAAGCCTTCCTTATCAGCATCTAATATCGCCACCAAAGAAACTTCAGGAATATCTAAGCCTTCACGCAATAAGTTGATGCCAACTAAGACATCAAACTTGCCTAAGCGTAAATCACGAATAATCTCGACGCGCTCTACGGTATCAATATCCGAATGCAAATAACGCACCCTCACCCCATGTTCTGCTAGATATTCGGTTAAATCTTCCGACATACGCTTGGTTAAGGTTGTTACCAATACCCGTTCTTTAACACTGACACGACAATGAATCTCTGATAACAAATCATCCACCTGTGTCGTTGCTGGGCGAACTTCGACCACGGGATCTAATAAACCTGTTGGCCTTACCACTTGCTCGGCAAAAACACCCGAGAGCCCTCGTTCATATGGACCAGGTGTGGCAGATACATATATGCGCTGCGGCGATTTAGCCTCAAATTCGGCAAAGGTTAAGGGTCGATTATCGAGTGCAGATGGCAGTCTAAAGCCATAGGTGACTAGCGTTTCTTTACGCGATCGATCACCTTTATACATCGCACCTAATTGCGGAATCGTGACATGACTTTCGTCAACGATGACCAAGGCATCTTCCGGTAAATAATCAAACATGGTGGGTGGAGACTCTCCCGCCGCTCGACCCGACAGATAACGAGAATAGTTTTCTATGCCTGAGCAATAACCCACTTCAAAGATCATTTCAATATCGAATAAAGTGCGCTGTTCCAAGCGTTGCGCTTCTACCAGCTTATCTAAGGAACGTAAGTGCTTGAGCCGGTCTTTAAGCTCTATTTTAATCATGTCAACGGCTGATAACAATTGCTCTCTAGGCGTTACATAATGACTTTTAGGGTAAACGGTATAACGCGCCAAGCGTTGTAAAATCTCACCTGTTAAAGGATCAAATAATGATAAGCGTTCGATCTCATCATCAAACAATTCAACTCTTAAAGCTGCGCTATCGGATTCAGCAGGAAAAATATCAATGACTTCACCACGCACTCGATAAGTCGCCCTACGCAACTCTAAATCGTTACGGGTGTACTGCATTTCTGCCAAACGACGCAATAGACTACGCTGATTAATCAAATCACCCTTGACCAGATGCAAGACCATTTGAAAGTAGGATTCTGGTTCGCCTAAACCGTAAATGGCAGAAACCGTAGCGACTACGATAGAATCTTTGCGTTCAATTAAGGCTTTGGTCGCTGATAAGCGCATTTGTTCGATATGCTCGTTAATCGCAGCATCTTTATCAATAAAGGTATCCGAGGCCGGCACATAAGCTTCTGGCTGGTAATAATCGTAATAGGAGACAAAATACTCCACACTATTTTCCGGAAAGAATTCTTTCATTTCTCCGTATAACTGCGCGGCGAGTGTTTTATTCGGCGCCAAAATCATCGCTGGACGCTGTACCTCATTAATCACATTGGCGATAGTAAAGGTCTTGCCCGAGCCTGTAACCCCCAGCAAAGTCTGATGCACCTCGCCATCACTCAAGCCTTCGACCAATGCTTTAATAGCAGTGGGTTGATCGCCTGCGGGCTTAAATTTACTATGCAGCTTAAATGGTTTCTTCACTTAATTTCTCAATCACATCAGGCAATATCAGCATAAATTCTTGAACGCTACCTTCAAAACAACGATATGTCAGGTAGGTCGGGTTAGCGATAGCGTAACCCGACGCAATGAGCTACGAAATGTCGGGTTACGGCTAATGCCTAACCCGACCTACAAAATCAACACCATAATAAAACAGTTGCGCATAACGATGAGTACAGAATGCAGCAACGATAAAATCAAACATTTTTTAATATCGGCTTATTAGCAAGCCGTCACATAGCGTATAATTGCCAGCAATTTCATCCCTAATCTTATTCAGTAGAACATGAACATTACACTTTCTAATAGAGTCCAAGCCGTTAAACCGTCCCCTACCTTGGCAATTACTGCCAGAGCCGCTCAAATGCGCGCTGCTGGCAAAGATATTATTGGTTTAGGTGCTGGCGAACCTGATTTTGATACTCCCGATCATATTAAAGCCGCAGCTGTTAAAGCCATGGATAGTGGTTTTACTAAATATACGGCTGTCGATGGCACTGCCAGTCTAAAGAAAGCCATTATCGCAAAATTTAAGAATGATAATGGTCTAGATTACCAGCCTAAACAAATTTTAGTCTCGTGCGGCGGCAAACAAAGCTCTTACAATCTCACTCAAGCCTTATTAAATGCGGGTGATGAAGTCATTATTCCTGCGCCTTTTTGGGTTTCTTATCCCGATATGGTGTTGTTAGCCGACGGTGTACCCGTTATTGTCGAAACTACACAGGCGCAGCATTTTAAAATGTCACCAGCACAATTACGTGCAGCCATTACCGACAAAACTCGTTTAATCTTTATTAACAGCCCCTCTAATCCTTCAGGTGTGGCTTATACTTTAGAAGAGCTGAAAGCGCTGGGTGATGTATTAACAGACTTCCCTAATATCATTATCGCCACCGATGATATGTATGAACATATCCTATGGAATCAAGGTTCGTTTGTTAATATTTTAAATGCGCATCCTGAGTTTTATGATCGTACCGTGGTGATGAATGGCGTATCTAAAGCCTATTCTATGACCGGCTGGCGTATTGGTTATGCCGCAGGCCCTGCTGACTTGATTGAAGCGATGTGTACCATACAATCACAAAGCACCTCTAACCCTACTTCTATTTCACAATATGCTGCGGAAGCCGCCTTAACGGGCGATCAAAGTTTTATTAGCAATATGTGTGTGGAATTTAAAAAACGCCATGATTATGTGGTTGCTGAATTGAACAGCATCGAAGGCGTTGAGTGTTTAGAAACGGATGGCACTTTTTATGTCTTCCCCAACATAGAAAAACTAATAGCTCGCTTAGACGGCATTAACAACGACTTGGAATTTTCTGATTACTTAATCGAAAAAGCCGGCGTGGCCTTGGTGCCGGGATCAGCCTTTGGAACCGAAGGTCATATTAGAATTTCTATTGCGACTAGCATGGCTAATTTGGAAAATGCTTTAGCGCGGATTAAGCAAGCTATTTAATAAGACCTTAACGTCACTATCCTTTAAGTGGAGTGCAATAGCTTCAGCTATTGCACTATAAAACAGCTGAAGCTGTTTTACTCCATCTACGCGACCTATCTGTTAGCGTAACTCAAGCTGCGATACAGAAAGAATTGCACCCCAAATATCAAGCTAGCTAATAACAAATGCAGTGGCTGAACCAATGCTGGCACGCCTAATCGATCTAAACTAATACCTGCTACGATGGCTAAAACCACCAAGGAGATCAACGCAAAGCCCGTACGAAACAATAGACTGTTTTTATCAACAGCTAGATATAGCTTTCGAGCTAGCCATAAATTAGTAAACAGAATGATCGATGAAAAAGACCGATGGATATAAAAGATAATCGGAAAGTCATCACGCCAAAATTGCCTATCTATATTGGCATGAGCAATCACATCAACCGCCTCTCTCACCTGTGTGCCCATAGCGATCTGCACTAGAGTCATGAACATCGCAACCCACAAAACCGTCTTAAACTTGGCAGGCAAGTCGCCTGTATCAAGCTGACTCAAGGAGTCATGCTGTGATCTAGCAATGGTATAAATCAATAAGGCCACAATGACCAAGGCCAACAACATATGCACTGTAATCATAAAAGGCTTCAGATTACTAGCGACCACATGCGCACCTAGCCAACCTTGAACGCCCACCAGAAAGAAACTGCTTAAAGAAAGATAAAAGATGGTTTTATCAGTGCGTCGATAAATCCGTGATGACCAAGCGGTTAAAAAAATCAAAAAACCAATACTCACGCCAACTAAACGATTGGTATATTCTGTCCAAGTTTTTACTGGATTAAATTGAGTATTCTCATAGCCGCGCTGCGCATAAAGCTCATGGTAATTAGGCGGCAACTGCGCCTCCTCAGTCGGAGGTATCCACTGTCCAAAACAAGTAGGCCAATCAGGACAACCCATACCGGCACCAGAAGCCCTGACGATACCTCCAGCCAGTATCACGCAATAAACGGCAAAAATAGTGAGTATGCCTAACCGACGAAAAGCTAAACCTGCGGAAGTATTCATAGCCAACTCCTATTGATAGTAATGGGACACTGTGGCATGTCTTTTAATTTCAGATGATCTACGCTATCTGTAGCCACGGGTAATACCAGCAATAGCTTACACAAATCACTCTCAGGCTGATAACACGCACCACTATGCTGCGCGTGCAATACTCGACCGATAGGCTGCGCATCATCGGTAACGTCATCAATAATGATTTCATTCGGCAGTGGAGCATTAGGCACAGCACATTCAGCCAAGAATAAGCTTCTTTTTGCCTTACCCAAATAATGAGTACGGGCAACAATCTCTTGACCGGTATAACAGCCTTTAGTGAAACTAATACCGCCTAATTGATCTAAATTAAGCATCTGCGGTATAAATTCTTCAGAGGTTTCATTTGTTAGCCAAGGAATACCGTCTAGCATATCCAGATAGCGCCAATGTTCCGAATTTTCAGGCTGATAACCTGAAGTAGCGACCTGCTCTGACCAAAACGCTATCGCTGCCTCAGTTTCTGCAATAACTAAATGCCGACTTTTTGTAGCTGAGAACTGAATACTGATAACGTCTTGTTGCTGAGTATGCATTAAAACTTCAGTGGCCAAGACAGAGGAACTTAAGCCCATCAAACAATAATGATCACTACTGTCCGTTATGCTAACCGCCGACCTTAAGACATACATTTGTAATCTTTTCTTAACAGCTTCCAATAAAACTATCGGCAAAACCATCAGGAAGACATCCGCCTTTTTAATTAACAAAAAGGTTGTTATTACCCTGCCCTTAGGATTACATAAAGCGCCTAAGCTACTCTTCGTTTCTGTTAACTCATTAACATCGCAGGTGATTTGTCCCTGCAATAAGCGACCTGCATCTGCACCACTCACTGTCAAAATACCTAAATGCAACATTGGGCAAAGTACTTTGTCGTTATACGCTAAACTAACAGGAAATTTAATAGCCGCATCGTCTTCAAAGTGCGCTTGTTGACTCAATAAAAAGTTTTTCCAATTGGGATTCATAATAGCAACGTCAGTTTTAAAATAGTCATTGATTATATAGTAACTCAGACGGAGAGGCGAAAGGCGACTAAGTAAAATAGTCTTACGTTAACTTTCTACAGAGGAATTGCTTTTTTAACGTAAACCGATAAATCTTGAAACCTGAGCCATGTCACAACAATCTGAACCAGCCCTATTACTTGCCATTAAACCATCTCATCGTTTGAGGGCGACACTCATTCTAATTCATACCTTAGCTTTAGTCGCCAGCACGGCTAATGACTTAGGTTTAATATTTAAATTAGGACTAATTACTATCATTTGTCTACAAGGCTGGTTAGCGGTAAAACGCTTAAAAAATGAACAGTACATCCTTAAATATACAGAAAGCTTAGGTTGGCAATTATCAAAAGACCACGACTTAGTTTCAATTGAGATTTTAGACTCTACTGTCCTCACACCCTTTGCCATTTTCTTACATTACCGAGAGCGCGTGCAGCCAGGATTTCGAACTACTCGAGCCAAACAAACGCGTTTAATTTTAAGCGATGCACTAGCCAATGAAGATTATCGACACCTATTCGTTAAATTGAAAATAACCCACATAAAATAGCAGCGACCCAACTCATCTATTGATAGAATAATGTCAACAGATACAGACAAATTCAGTTTAATTTGTATTGGTCGTTAATTACAGTTATCTTAAGAAGCATTTAAATAGAATAACAAGGAGAAGTCAGATGTCGAAAGGCCAAAATTTACAGGATAATTTTCTAAATACCCTCAGAAAAGAACATACGCCTGTGTCCATTTTTCTTGTCAATGGTATAAAGCTACAAGGGAAAGTTGACTCATTTGATCAGTATGTCATCATGCTAAAAAACACTATCAGCCAAATGGTTTATAAGCACGCCATATCAACTATAGTCCCCAGCAAAGCCGTCAAAATGACACGCGATGATGAGATCATTGAAGATTAACAACTTGCAGATATCCTAAATCACCTCACCCCCTATTACCTTCATGGAGTATTTTATTGTTTGATCGTCCCGATTCAGGTGAACGCGCCATACTTGTTCATCTCACTTTTCGTCATGGGCAGGAAGATCTTTTAGAATTAAAAGAGCTGGCTAAATCAGCCGGAACTGACCCTGTTTTTGTCATCACTGGCAGTCGCAAACGTCCCGACTCAAGATATTTTGTCGGCAAAGGTAAATTAGAAGAGCTTAAAGAAGCCATTGAAACCTATGAAGCTGACGTTGTCTTATTTAATCATCCGCTAGCACCTAGCCAAGAAAGAAATCTCGAAGAAGCTCTAGGTGTTCGAGTGGTTGACAGAAATGGTCTGATCCTAGATATATTTGCTCAGCGCGCACAATCTTTTGAAGGTAAGCTTCAGGTTGAACTTGCACAACTTAAACACTTATCAACTCGATTAGTCAGAGGTTGGACGCATTTAGAGCGCCAAAAAGGCGGTATTGGCCTGCGTGGTCCTGGCGAAACTCAATTAGAAACCGATAGACGCTTATTAGGCTTGCGTATTAAGCAAATTCAGCAACGCCTAGATAAAGTAGACAAGCAAAGGCATCAAGGTCGCAGTAAACGTAAAAAAGCTGAAATACCCTCTATTTCATTGGTGGGTTATACCAATGCGGGGAAATCCACGCTCTTTAATGCGCTGACAGGCGCTGACATTTACACTGCAGATCAGCTATTTGCCACGCTAGACCCAACCTTACGTAGCTGTCAGTTACCTAATAGCAGCGAAATTATCTTGGCAGATACGGTAGGCTTTATTCGCCATTTACCGCATGAGTTGGTAGCGGCCTTCAAATCTACGCTGCAAGAAGCGAGCGAAGCTGATTTACTTCTGCATGTCATTGATGCGCATAGTGAAGATCGAGATGAGATTATTAAGCAAGTTAATATCGTCTTAGAAGACATAGATGCCGACAAGGTCAGGCAAATTGAAATCTATAATAAAGTTGATTTATTAGATGATGTTCTACCCCATATCGATAGAGATGAATCGGGCAATGCTATTCGAGTCTGGTTATCTGCTGAAACCGGCTTAGGTATAGAACTGCTTTTTGAAGTTTTAGCGGAATTATTTTCAACGACTAAAGAAAAAATACGTTGTTATTTACGTCCCGACCAAGGTCACATCAGAGCAAAATTATTTACTTGCGCAAAAATAATTAACGAGCATATTGATGACTTCGGTGCAAATGAACTAGTCATTGAAATTGATGCTAGGCATTTAGGTCTGTTAAAAGATGTAAAAACTGAAAATATATCTGAAGGCAGAAGCATAACACCAGACTATAAGCGACGAAATAAACAGTCCTAACCTTAGACCTGTTTGTTGTGGTTTTCGCCTTTTTAGAGATTTGCGATAGAATAGCCACCAAACCCTCTCGTGATAATTAATTTAGTAATCCAAACGGAGCATAAGCATGTCCTGGAATGAGCCTGGCAACGATAAGAAAGACCCCTGGAGTGGTCGAGGTGACCAAAAAGGGCCTCCTGATTTAGATGAAGCTCTACGTTCTATACAAGAAAAATTAACTAAATTTCTTGGTGGAAACAATAACAACCAAGATAATGAAGATTCGCCTAATCCCTTTACGTCTGGAGCTTCCATGAAAAGCTTAGGCTTTTTAGCGGGCGGTGTATTTGCCATTTGGGGCTTAAGTGGCTTTTATATTGTTGACGAAGGAAATCATGGTGTCGAAACACGCTTTGGTCAATACATCAACACGACTCAATCTGGTTTAAATTGGCATTTACCTAGCCCTATCGAACGGGTTGATATCGTCAATGTGAAACAACAACGCTTTATAGAAGTGGGTTATCGCAGTGGCGGCAGTGAGCAAATCACTGGCTCTGTTCCTAAAGAAGCGTTAATGCTTACTAAAGACGAAAACTATGTAGATGTTAGATTAGCAGTTCAATACCAAGTTAAAGATGCCAAACAATTTATCTTTAATGTGGTTAATCCTGCCATCACGCTAAAACAGGTGACTGAAAGCGCCTTACGCGGTGTAGTAGGTAGCAGCGCAATGGACTTTGTCTTAACCGAAGGTCGTAGTGAAATTGTCACGCTGATTAAAAAAGAAATCCAAGATGTTATGGATAGCTATCAATCAGGCATACAAGTCACCAGCGTCAACCTCCAAGATGCACAACCACCTGAACAAGTACAAAGCTCGTTCGAAGACGCCATTAAAGCTCGTGAAGATCAGCAACGTTTGATCAACGAAGCAGAAGCCTATTCAAACGATGTAGTACCTAAAGCCCGAGGCGCAGCAGCAAGAAAAATCCAAGAAGCCGAAGGTTACAAAGAACAAGTGATTGCTCAGGCTGAAGGTGAATCGAATCGTTTTACAAAACTACTGACTGAATATAGCAAGGCTCCTGATGTAACTCGCAAGCGTCTTTACATCGAATCTATGGAAGCTGTTTTGTCTGGCACCAATACAGTCATGGTCGACGTTAAAGGCGGAAATAATATGATGTATTTACCCTTAGATAAAATGATAACACAGCGCCAACCAACACCAGTCTCTTCAACAACCTCAACTACGGGCAGCAGCGACCAACCTCAATCGCAACCAGCCGCGGTTCAAGAGCAGGTCGTTGAACATCCGGTCGCACGTGCACGTGAAGCGAGGGGACGTCAATGACAGTCAATAAAGTTTTATTAGGTCTAGCGGCATTGTTTCTTTTGGTTATGACGTCGGTATTTACCGTTAATCAAACAGAAAAAGCGATAAAATTTAGGCTCGGTGAAATCGTGAAAAACGATTATGAACCCGGCATCCATTTTAAGTTACCCTTTATCAACAATGTTAAGAAGTTTGATGCCCGCATACAAACTATGGATGCGAAGCCTGAACGCTTTTTAACCGCTGAAAAGAAAAACGTGATCGTGGATTCTTTTGTTAAATGGCGCATTGGTAATGTCAGCACGTTTTATACCACGGTAGCTGGCGATATAGATCAAGCAAACTTACGCCTAGATCAAATCATTAAAGATGCGTTCCGTAGCGAGTTTAGCAAGCGTAATATCAAACAACTGATATCTACTGATCGTAGTGCCATACGCGAAATATTAACCAACAATTCTAAAGAAATTGCAGCCGCTTTAGGCATGGAAATTGTTGATGTTCAAGTAATGCGTATCGACTTACCTCCAGAAGTGAGTAGCTCTGTATTCCGTAGAATGGAAGCTGAACGCGAACGAGTCGCTAGAGAATTCCGCTCACAAGGTGCGGAAGCCGCAGAAAGAATTCGCGCCGATGCCGATAGACAACGTGTTGTCACCTTAGCTAATTCATTCCGTGATGCTGAAATACTTCGCGGTGAAGGTGATGCCATTTCCGCTGAAATCTATGCCAAAGCTTATGGTGCAGATACCAGCTTCTTTACTTTTTATCGTAGTTTAAATGCTTACAAGAAGACCTTCTCAAGTTCTAGCGTTATGCTGCTAGATCCTGATTCTGATTTCTTTCAGTATTTTAAGAAACAAAAATAACCGCAGGCAGGGTAGTCTCTTTACCCTCCTACGTTAAAACTATTAAAACGCTCCGCTCGCGGGGCGTTTTGTTTGAGTGGACATACAAAACATGCAACAAAAAGATTCCTGGCTTTTACCTGATGGTATAGATGAAATTCTACCGGCAGAAGCTAAACATCTAGAACAGTTACGCGGCAGACTATTAGAATCATTTAGCTATTGGGGTTATGACCTAGTCATCCCACCCTTTATTGATTTCTTAGATTCCTTACTAACAGGTTCGGGACATGATTTAGACTTACAAACCTTTAAGCTCACTGATCAAATTAGTGGAAAAATGTTAGGTATTAGAGCCGACATAACCCCACAAGTTGCCCGAATGGACGCTCACAATATCAAACATGAATGGCCAACACGCTTATGTTATGTAGGTACCATTCTACATACTCGCGGTGATCCGCTTGAGAAGACACGCAGCCCCATGCAAATTGGCGCAGAACTTTATGGTCATGCTGGAATAGAAAGCGATATCGAAGTTATTCGCTTGATGCTAGAAATGCTAGCTATCACCGGTTTACAAAACGTACACTTAGACTTAGGTCATGTGGGCATTTATCGCGCCTTATCAAAACAAGCTGGATTAACTAATCAGCAAGAAAGTGAATTATTTGATGTATTGCAACGCAAAGCTCGCACTGAACTAGCAGAATTAATGCAAAGTTTTAACATCGATAAAGATCTTAAAAACATGTTTTTAAAACTACCTGAACTTAATGGCAATAAAAATATTATTACTAAGGCGCAAGCTGTATTTGCTAAAGCTAATGATGACGTTAAAACTGCATTAGCGGACTTAGTTGGCATTGCCGACAAACTCGCTCGCCATTTTCCGTCACTACCGATTAGTTTCGACTTAGCGGAATTGCGCGGCTATCATTATCATACCGGTGTGGTTTTTGCAGCATTCATACCCTCAGTCGGTAGAGAAATTGCTCGCGGTGGTCGATATGATAATATTGGTGCCATATTCGGCCGTGCAAGACCTGCGACAGGCTTTAGTGCGGATTTAAAACTATTATCGTCACTCAGTAAACCGGCTTCTCCTTCGCCACTACGCGAACTTATCTTTGCACCTTATAATGAAGATAGTGCTCTTACTGAAAAAATACGAGATTTACGAGCGCAACAACATGCGGTCGTTCAACAATTACCTGGACAAACTGGAAGCGCAGCAGACTTAGCGTGTACTTCCATTTTAGAAAACGATAATCAAAACTGGGTCGTTAGACCCTTAGCTTAAGCTTGGAATAATTATGGGAAAAAATGTCATTATCATCGGCACTCAATGGGGTGACGAAGGAAAAGGTAAGTTGGTTGATTTGCTAACCGAACAAGTGCAAGCAGTCGTGCGCTTTCAGGGTGGGCATAATGCCGGACATACTTTGGTTATTCGTGGTGAGAAAACCGTTTTACACCTGATTCCATCAGGCATCCTTAGGGATAATGTGCAATGTATGATTGGTAACGGTGTGGTTTTATCACCAAATGCCTTAATGGAAGAAATCGAGTTTCTTGAAAAAGCCGGTATTTCTGTTAGAAATCGCTTATTAATCAGTGAAGCCTGTACCTTGATTTTACCGGTACATGTTGCTATCGACCAAGCTCGCGAAAAAGCACGCGGTGGTAAAGCCATAGGCACTACAGGTCGTGGCATTGGCCCTGCCTATGAAGATAAAGCCGGACGTCGTGGTTTACGTGCGGGCGATCTACTGAACAGTGAGAGTTTTGCTGAAAAACTTAAAGAGCTGTTGGACTATCATAACTTCATGCTCACGAATTATTATGATACTGATGCCGTCGATTATGAAACGACTTTAGCTGAAATGCTGCGTCTAGGTGAGCACATTAAGCCTATGTTGACGGATGTTAGCGAAACACTGTATAGCTATCAAGCCGCAGGGAAAAATCTATTATTTGAAGGCGCCCAAGGTGCCTTATTAGATATAGATCATGGTACTTTTCCTTATGTGACCTCATCTAGCACGACCGCTGGGGGTGCCGCAACAGGCAGTGGCTTAGGTCCTCTTGATTTCGACTATGTATTAGGCATTACTAAAGCCTACTCTACACGCGTAGGCAATGGCCCTTTTCCATCCGAACTACATGATGCCAATGGCGATCACCTAGGCGTTAAAGGTCATGAGTTTGGTGCGACTACCGGACGTAAACGTCGTACAGGTTGGTTCGATGCCGTTGCTATGCGTAAATCAGCCAAGCTCAACAGCGTAACAGGTATCTGTTTAACTAAACTAGATGTACTCGATGGACTAGAAAAAATCGGCATTTGTACTGCTTATCGTCTACATGGCGAAGTGACTGAAACAGCTCCTTTAGGCGCAGATCAATATGAGCAATGCCAAGCCATTGTTGAAGAAATGCCAGGCTGGGAAGGCACTACTGCCGGTATAACCAACTTTAATGATTTACCTGATAATGCTAAAGCTTATATCAAGCGCTTGGAAGAACTGGTAGGTGTTAAGATCACCATCATTTCAACAGGCCCAGAAAGAGATGAGACCATCATTTTGGAACATCCCTTTGCTTAATTAAGCCTTATCATCATTCAAAAAGCGTTCGACTCCATAAGTAGTCGAACGCTTTTTACCTTGAGTGATAATCAATTAATGACCACACCGTCATCTCAACCAGCTCATGTCTGAATCACGAAAAGCCTCTAGCGCACTGTCTTTAATCAGCAGTTTTTTCTCAAAAAAAATCCGTACCGTCTATTACAGTGCCAGAGAATCCATAGGCGAACATAAACGCGACCAGATTATTTATCAAGTTGAACAAACTTGTATTAGCCTACAAGAAACTAGAGACGAATTTCAGGACGCACTAGAACGCTTTAAAAACTTAGTCAGTATTAACGAATCTAGTCTTGAACATAGATATAACCTACTCAACAGACAATATCAGTTTTGTTGTTCAAAATCAGAGCAGGTCAGTCATCGAATAAGAGCCATAGAACAAGTCAGTGAAGCTTTATTTAATGAGTGGGAAAACGAACTCAATGAATATTCGAATCGAAATTTACGTAATAACAGTAAGCGCCAGTTAAAAGAGGCCAGACAAAACTATACTCGGCTCATTAAAGCGATGCGTCGTGCGGAACACACTATCAGTCCAGTGCTGACAGCTTTCAAAGATCAAGTACTCTACCTTAAACACAATCTCAATGCTCGAGCCATCGCAGCCTTACAGCATGAGTTCATAGAAATCAGTATCGATATTTCACAACTCATACTGGCCATGGAACACACCCTATCAGAAGCTAGTCAGTTTGTTTCAATACTCGTCGATCAAAAAGCTTTAAGCCATCATCAGTAAAGAACAGTTCAACTTTATAACTATTAACATAATGTCCTATGAAAAAAATTCCAATTGGTATTAGTGGCTGTTTATTAGGACAAAATGTCCGTTTTGATGGCGGACATAAACGGGATGCTTATATCACCGGCACCCTCAGTGAATACTTCGATTTCCAATCTTTTTGCCCTGAGGTAGAAATTGGTCTAGGTACGCCACGCTTAACAATACACTTAGTAAAAGTCGATGGAGCTTTGCACTGCGTCGGCATTAAAGATCCTGAACTCGATGTAACAGACCGCTTACGTCATCATGCTGAACACCAAAAAGACTTACATGCTGACTTATGCGGTTATATTTTAAAAAATAATTCACCCAGTTGCGGTATGGACAGAGTGAAAGTTTATGATGGCAAGCAATTTTCTAAAGAGGGTGTAGGCATTTATGCCCAGGAAATGATGCGTCTGAATCCATTATTACCAGTAGAAGAAGAAGGCAGACTGGGTGATGCCGGATTACGTGAAAATTTCATACAACGTGTTTATGTACTTTATCGCTGGAAACAAATGTTAACCGAGGGGCTTACGCCTAGCGGCCTAACGCATTTTCATGCGCGTCATAAATTAATCATTATGAGTCATGATAATTATCGAGACATGGGGCAGCTACTAGCCGGCGTCACTAAAGTTAATGTAGTAAACGTTGCAGAGCAGTACATTTTGCAACTGATGAGTACGCTTAAAAAGGTAGCTAACCGCAAGAACCACGTTAATGTCTTACAGCATATTCAGGGCTATTTAAAAAAGGATTTAGCCGCTGACGATAAAGCTGAATTGTGCGAAGTGATAGAACGTTACCGTAATGGCTACATCCCCTTAATAGTACCGATCACCTTACTTAAGCATCATTTCCGTAAAAGCCCCGATCCCTATATAGAAGATTCTTATTATATGTCACCCTATCCGCAAGAATTACAATTGATCAATCGATTATAGAATATTGCCGTCAGGCGCATCATTCACGTGACATATTGATGCTCCTGCTTCCTTGGTATATCTTGATACTATCAGCAGATAGTATTACAGTTACTCAGTGAGCCCTAAAATCGAATTCTTTTGATAATTATAATTAACATATATACAATAATTATATGTCCACGAAATTCACATGGTATGAAGCTAAGCGAATAGTGAATTTAGCTAAACATAAACTTGATTTTATTGATGCTGATCTAGTCATTGAAAGTCCTTATAGACTTGATATTCAAACTGAACGTAATGGTGAAATACGTCAACAATCATTTGCTTATGTATTTGATTTTCTGGTTGTGCTAACCGTAGTTTATATTCCGAACGATACAGCACATATTATTAGTTTCCGCCCAGCAAAACGTAGCGAAAGAGAGATACATTATGAATGGCTCGAGAATGACTTTAATGAGTAGTCAAGAAATGAAAGTATTACGTGACAATCAATTATCAAAAACAGACCTAGATTATTTACATCAAGCTAAATTGACTAATATGGAACCTGAAGACGATGAGGATTCACCAGATGCGTCTATCTTGATGAGACAAGAAATAGAAAAGAGAAAAGTCGGCCGTCCAGCAGGTACGGCCAATAAAGAACAAGTTGCTATTCGTTTAGATAAAGAAATTTTAACCGCATTTAGAGCCACAGGAGCAGGTTGGCAAACCCGTATGAATAATGCATTAAAAGAGTGGTTGAATTCACACTCAACAATTTAAGTTTAAAAACAGCGGTATAGTCAAAACTTATCACATGAAAATCGGCATACAAACTTGGGGCTCTAATGGTGATATCAGGCCTTTATTAGCACTTGCAGATGGGCTACAAAAACAAGGACATCAAGTTACTTTGGTAGTTAGCAGTATTGATAACCAGAATTATCAACCTATCTGCGATCAAATGGGCTTAGCTTATCGACAAGTACCAGAGGTAGTTGATTTTGATATGCAAGGTTTTGCCCAGCGCTCCTTTAAGATGCATCCTTTGCAATGGTTAAGAGCTTTATTAGATGAAGCCTTTTTTATTTATGAGGCTGATATTTATGCAGCGGCTCAGCAGCTAGTCGCTGAAAATGATTACGTGATCGGCCATCACTTTTTATATCCTTTAAAATTAGCAGCCTTGCAGCAGCATAAACCTTTTATCAGCGTGATGTTTTGTCATGTGGCTGTGCCTAATCCTGCAGTACCGCCGATTAGTTTTCCTGATTTAGGCATTTATGTTAATAAAATTAGTTGGGCTTTATTGGATAAGGTCTTTAATTGGACACTCAAGAAACCTTTAACACGCTTATGGCTAGAAGCCGGTGCGCTGCCACCTAAAAACATCTTGTCCGAATTATTGACTTCGCAACAGTTAAATCTGGTGGCGGTCGATCCGCTGTTCTGTCGTCATTCTGAGTTATGGTCTTCGAATCATCAAGACTGTGGTTTTTTAAACCTAACAGAAGACACTCAGCACTGGAATTTCCCTCAAACATTGACTGATTTCTTTGCCAGTGGATCTAAACCTATTTATATGACTTTTGGTAGCTTGCAAGCAGCAGTACCAGAGTGGGCGATGGATTTATTTGTTGAAGCCGTTAATTTAGCCGGTTGTCGAGCCATCATTCAAAGCAGTTCTGAACGGTATTTGGCTGATACTCAATTAGATAATATCTATTTTATTGGCAAGCATCCACATCAAAGAGTCTTTGAGCACTGCGCTGCCGTTGTGCATCATGGTGGCGCAGGCACAAGTCATGCATCTACTCGTGCTGGTTGCCCTTCAATAGTCGTGCCGTTTATGGATGAACAACTCTATTGGGCGAAGCAATTGCAAGCCTTGGGTTTAGCAGGAAAGCCTTTGCCAGCAAAAAAGGTGACAGCGATGAGTTTAGCTACAGGCATTAGAGCCGTGATAGCTTCAATCGTTATGACTGAAAAAGCACAACAAGCTAGACTGATGATGCAAAAAGATCAGGGCGTAGCAAAAGCACTGCAATTAATAACAGAGTCTTTAAAGATATAAACTACGCCGCTACCGATCTGTAAAAACACCATCAATACCTAAAACCTTTAGCTAAAACACTCTGTAGAGGGTATTTATTTTTGTAGTCTTTTTCCTTATTATTTGCCATAGACATACTAGATATTACTTAGCAAACTGTACTGATATAGCAGTAGTTGGATCAACTGAAATGCGCTTATTAATATTAAACAGTTTTTAATCAACACTTACGCCGAAAACTAAGCTGTTTTTGCATGTAGCCTGCTGATTCATTGGCTTTTTAAAAACTGGAGTCACCAAGCTATGACACAGCCTATCAGGGGATTTAAATCTACACTGTAGCTACTGAGGCGCCATAACAATAGAGCTGTATACTTTATATTAAGCACGTTGAACTATAACTATGAACCTGAGAAAGGTATAGCACTTTGTGCTATATATTTACCAAGCGTACAAAATATTTAATACAGCGTGTATCGTTTAAGATATCAATGATGATAATATTTAAAAAGCTTGCAAAACTTACTTCAATTCGACTAAATAGCTTTAGTAAATGAACTACTTTTTTGAAGCCACAAACTTGAAACAATACGTATTAATACAAACTTGCTTAACTAATTTTATTAACGGCGATAGCTTATGGAATTAATCGAGGCAATACAATCATGTGACCCTTTAACATAAGCGCCCATTCCAATAGCCTAAAAATGAAAAAAAACACCCTCACTGCCTTATTTTTTATCAGCTTACTCGTATCTGCTTGCAACTCGCCTATAGAATACTGCTCGATATCAGAAACAGAACAAGCGCTGGATAACATACTGACTGAACAGGCTATTCAATTAACCTCGGTAAAGAAAAATGACTATTACGATGGCGCAAATATTTTTGGAACAATAAAAATCAAAGCGACCTTAGCTCAAGTTCGCATTAACCTTGAAAATATAAAGAAAGTAAAACAAGATATAGATGGGCATAAAAGCAGTTGCTCTGCACAATTAAAAATTACCGTACCACCGCCTATGCTGACGGACGTTGATTTAGTCCGAGACACTCAGCATCAATTAAGAATTATTCCCTACGCAAAACAATTACAATTTGATAATGGCAATAATGTATTTGTACAAAATATCGATTATTCCGTACTAACGACTAAAGGACTAAAAACGCCCACTGTTGAATTTGTAAGTGCGCCGTTTGCACATCTGCTAGATGAAATCGTCACGGCAGTACTGTTAAAACCGACTTTAGAACTTAAAGCAGCGGGTGCATCTGCTGTCACTGTGCCACCTAAACCTCTAATTACTGAGGCCGTGTCACCACAAGTTAATATAGAACAAACGCCTACTATTATTAATAAAGATCACGTAAAGCTAAACATAGACTTGCCCGTAGCGAAGCCTGTTGAATTAGAACCCAAAAAGCTAACAGCACCTCAAGCAATCACAAAAACAGCCACCGTAGAACTGCTCGCTAAGCAATCTACGCCCAGTTTTAATTGCAGTATCGCGACCAAACCTACCGATATAACCATTTGCAATACTGCTGATTTAGCTCACTTAGATAATGAAAACATGCAGCTTTATAAAAATGCTAAGGCTATTGATCCTGTCATAACCAAAGATATTTGGCTGGCTTCAATAAAAGCTAAATATGCCTGTAAAACAACGATAGGCTGTATAGCCAACGCCTATAAAAAATCAATGCGGGATTATGATTGCGTGGCTAATAAAGAAAAAGCTGGTTGTAATGTTGATGTACTAAAGCACTAGGAACGCTGAGTTTCAGCTCAGCATTTTAAAACAGCTGAAGCTGTTTTACTCCAGGCACCCAGAATACTTAACTGTGGGCAGTTATAAAAACCACCCTAAAGAATGATTTTTAACCTTGGCACTGCCGCCAATAATTTCTGAGTATAAGGGTGCTGAGGCTGCTGGCAAACTTGAGCGGTGTCACCTTGCTCTACGATCTTACCTTGATACATCACCACCGTTTGATCACTTAAGTATTCGACTACACCAATATTATGGGTGATAAATAACAAAGTAAGCTGACGTTGCTGCCGCAGACTTAGCAATAATTGTAAAATCTCTGCCTGTACAGAAACATCTAAGGCACTGGTAATTTCATCACAAACAATGAATTCTGGGTTAAGTGCCAAGGCACGCGCCAAACCTATACGCTGACGCTGTCCTCCTGAAAACTCATGAGGATAACGCCATAAAAAGTCTCTATTAAGCTGTACACTTTCCAATAACTCACTCGCCAGCTCAATACGCTGCTCATGACTATCGCCGATGCCGTGAACTTTCATAGGCTCGGTCAAGGTGGTTTCTATCAGCAAACGTGGATTCAATGAGGACTGTGGATCTTGAAAGGCAATTTGCATCTTTTGTCTTAAGGGTCGTAATGTCCGTGCAGATAGACCTATTAATTCTTGATCACGAAACTTGATACTGCCCGAGGTCGGTGGCTCTAATTGCAATACCGCCCTACCTAAAGTGGTTTTACCACAACCTGACTCACCCACTAAGGCAACGATTTGACCGGGGAAAATATCTAAAGATACCTGATCGACGGCGCGCACATAATCAACTGTGCGCCGTAACAAGCCTTTATTGATAGGAAACCAGACCTTTAGATCTCGAATACTGAGTAAGGGTGTTGCTGGGCTCTTTTGCTCAAACGCTGCATGCAGCTTAGGCTTGACTAAATTCTCAGGTAACGCAGCGAGTAACTGTTGAGTATAAGCATGTTGGGGCTTATGCAACACGGACGCACAACTCCCAGACTCGACTAATTGTCCTTGCTGCATCACACCTACCCACTGAGCCATCTGAGCGACTACGCCAAAGTCATGAGTAATAAACAGCATACTCATGCCTGTATCATCTTGTATCTGACGCATCAGCCGTAAAATCTCGGCTTGTACCGTAACATCTAAAGCGGTGGTCGGCTCATCCGCAATCAATAATTGCGGCTCACAAGCTAAGGCCATCGCGATCATCACTCGTTGGCGCTGTCCACCGGACAATTGGTGTGGATAATCATGAAAGCGCCTGATGGCATGGGCTATCTGTACTTGCTCCAAGGCCTTGATAGTGCGCTGTTCCGCTTCTGAATCACTGATATCGGGCCTATGCGCATATAAGGCTTCGGTAATTTGCTCACCTATACTTAATACCGGATTAAGCGAAGTCATCGGCTCTTGAAAAATCATGGCTATTTGCGAACCACGCACAGCACGAATACCTGCATCATCGAGCTTTAGTAAGTCCTGATCATTGAATATGATTTCACCTGAAGGATGCGTTGCCACACCCTCTGGCAACAAACGAATCACCGATAAGGCACTGACTGACTTACCACTGCCCGACTCACCGACTAAACAAAAGGTTTCAGCTTTAGGAATGTTAAAACTGATATCGTCTACGGCTTTAACTTGCCTAGCACCGGCTTTTAAATAAGTACGTAGATTGCGAACTTCCAGCAATGACTGACTCATCACTCTGTTCCTGAATCATCTGAAAGCTTAGGATCAATAGCATCTCGAAACGCCTCGCCTATCAAGTTATAGGCGAATACCGTCATGAAGATCGCGCCACCAGGAAACACCGCCATCCACCAATTAAAGCTAGATGACTTCACCGCCTGATCTAGCATTTGTCCCCAAGAGGGAGCATCTACCACGCCTAGTCCTAGAAAACTTAAGGTCGCTTCTGACAAAATCGCTCCAGCGATACCAAAACTAACCGCCACCAATAAAGGCGCAATACCATTAGGCAACATGTGTCTAAACAAAATAGAACTTAAGGGTAAGCCACTAGCAACAGCTGCTTGCACATAATCTTGCTTACGAAGTTTAAGAAACTCTGTGCGTACATAACGTGCGTATCCTGACCAACCGGTAATACCAATAATCACCATCATCATATACAAGCTACGTCCGAAGAAAGCCACAAAAGTCAGCAATAAAAACAGCGTGGGAATATCTTCAAATATCTCGACTAAACGCATCCCCAGCATATCGGCGATGCCCGAAAAATAACCCATTAAACCGCCGACGATGACACCGATAAATAAGGCGATGCCGGAAGCAATCAATCCTATGCTTAAGGCAATACGACAGGCATGTATCATCCGACTTAATACATCCGCACCATTTTCTTCCGTACCCATCAGATGCAAATGACCGGTGGTTTCAAAAGGAGCTTCTAAGCCTTTACTAACTAAATCACGTAAATAATCGGTAGGCGCATAAGGGATGGGCGGCATAATACGCCAATCGACTTCAGTATAAGCTGCACTGCGAAAGTCATCATAAATGACCAGCTTAGGAGGGTTAACATACACATTGACTAAAACAGCCGCAATAATAGCGCTTAACAAAAACAAGGCCACGCGCTGACCTGCCTTGAGTTTTATTCTATACACTAACAACGCAATAAAAAAAGTCGTCAATACCCACGCATCTTCTATCGACAAATAATGTAAGACTGGCGCAGAGATGATGCCATCCTTACTCATTAATAAAGGCATAGAGTTGGCTAAGAAAGGCGCAAAGACCGCAGCGAACACTAATAAGCCTATCCAAGCTAAGCCAACTTCAACACCGACTCCGTTTCGGGTTTTACGCCAAACACGAGCCGCATAAGATTCACCACCCAATATAGTTTTAATCATAACTAACCCTAGGATCAGCTAAGGTATAACAAAAATCGGCCAGTAAATAACCGATTAAGGTAAGGAAACCACTGACCCAAGTGATAGATAGCACAAGTTCTCGATCACGACCTTTAACGGCCTCCACCGCCAACTGCCCCATACCATCAATACTAAAAATATGTTCTACAATCAAAGAACCCGCTAACAGACTCGGTAATAAACCCGCCGAGATAGTAATCAGCGGTAATAAACTATTACGAAACACATGCCGCCATAAGACATCATGTTCAGCTAAACCTTTAGCGCGGGCAGTCCGAGCATAATCAGAATGCAGGTTTTCTAATATCGAGGTGCGCGTCAACTTGGCTAAGGCGGCAAAACCGCCATAAGACAAACACAAGACCGGTAGCACCAAATGCCATAAACGATCAAGCAAGAAACCTCGCACAAAACCCGACGCCCCCCAATGCGGTAAAAAAGGCATATCTAAAGCTTCTCTGCTACTAATACCTGAGGTTGGGAACCACTGAAAATGCTGAATATTAGCGAAGAAGCCTAATAACAATACGCCCGCTAACATAGTAGGAATCGACCATAAGGCCAGCATCGACATACCCATGCCGACATCAAAATGGCCGCCTCGATGCGTTGCTGACTTCATGCCAACAAAAATAGCAATTAAATAAGTGACCGGAATAGTGACTAGATTCAATAATAAGGTGATGGGAATACGTTCGACTAAGATATCCGCTACGGGTCGTCCATATTGAAAGCTAGTACCCAAATCCATGCCTTTGCTAAAAGAAAACTCACCTTGATGGCCTTGCTCATCCATTACAAAGCCGATAGGCAAGACATTATTTAACCAATGCAGATATTGCAACGGTGCAGGCTTATCCAAACCATAGCGTTTATTGTAATAGTTGAGTAAAGCTTGCTTTTCTTGGGGCTTCATATCCATACCACCGACTAAAGTCTGAGCACTGATACCGCCCGGCGACATCGCCATCACTGTAAACACCAAAACAGTAATCCCCAGTAACGTGGGGATCATCAACAACACGCGCCGTAATAAATAAATCAGCATAATAGCGACCGGTTATTGGGTATATTTTTGTTGAGCTTTAGGCACATAGTTTTCTAAGGGCAATAAGCCAAGATTCAAACCCAACTTAGTCATTTGCAGGTTATGGATGCGCTGATCAACAAATAACAAACTCTTACGACGCATTAAAAAAGTGTAAGGCTGATCCTCATAGATAATGCGCTCAGCTTGCTGCCACAAAAGCATCCGTTTACTTTCGTCAACGGTGCGTCGTGCTTCATCAATCAAGTGATCTAAGACTGAATTGTTATAGCTGATGTAATTGTCGCCATTACTGACCGCCTGAGCAGAATGAAATATCTGATATAAATCGGTTTCTATACCGCTAGTCCAGCCTAAGGTAATGGCATCAAAGTCTTTTTTATCAAGGTTTTCCAGCATGACTGGCCATTCTTGTGGAAACGGAATCATCTTGATGCCTGCTCTAGCGTATAAATCTTTTAGTAATAACACCATACGCTTGGTATCTTCATTAGATTCTAAATAAGTCAATTTGAATTCAAAAGGCTGGCCTTTTAAGTCTTCTAATACGCCATCTTTATTACGATCTTCATAACCTGCTTCTTTGAGCAAGGCCTTAGCTTTTTCTAGATCAAATCGGTAAGCTTGCAAATTATGATCATGTTGTTTGCCAGTGCTGCTAAAAGGACTCAACGCAGGTTCGGCATAACCCAAAAAGATATCACCGATAATTCGATTAACATCGGTCAGATAAGTCATAGCTAATCTGACCCGCTTATCAGCAAAGCGTGTAGGCTTAGCTGAGCGATATTCATTCCAACCGATATAACTGTAGCCGACTACGGGCGGCATATATTCGAAGTTATTACTCTTTTTGGTAATTTGCTCATCAGTTTTTAGCGTTTGATATTCCACCGGGCGTGCTGCATAGCTATCTATATCACCATTACGATAAGTGGTTAAGCGCGCACTATCATTCTGTATGATTTTCCACAAGATACGATGATAAGAAGGCTGTACATCACCCCAATAATGATCATTACGCACCAACTCTACGCTACCCTTATCAGGCGACCAATTCTTAGCATCCATTAATTTATAAGGGCCACTTCCAAATAACACGCCCTTAGATTCATTAAATTTCTGCGGCTCTTTTAAATAAGGTTCATAAAAATGCTGAGCTAAAATTGGCATACTACCTGCCAATGATAAGGCTTCAAAATAAGGTTCTTTAAAAGTAAACACCACTTCAAACTTTCCATTAGCCTGTACCGATTTTATTTTCTCTAAATAAGCACGATCACGCGGCGCTTGTATAGCTTCTGTCATAATGAAATTAAAGGTAAACACTACATCGTCAGCTGTTAAGGAGATACCATCAGAAAAATTGACATCATCACGCAATTGAAAACGTATAACTAAGCCATCTTCACTCATAGTCCAGTTTTTAGCGACTAAACCTTCCCAACTTAAGGTATCAGGATTACGGTTAATCAAACTTTCTAATACATAACTTTGCACATTGTTTGCATAAGCATCGGTAGAAACCAACGGTGTAATCGTTTTTAAATGAGTACCGAAAGCCTCTACACTCCAATCACCCTGCGCATAATCAGGAAGATTGGCCGCATCATTAGAGCGCTTAAAGGCTAAGGAAACATCTTTGGAGTCTATACCTTTTACAGACGAATCAATCAGCGCTACACCAGAACCCAATGTACTTCGTAATTCGCGTATATCCTTAGCTTGTTCAGACATCGCAGTTTCCATCGCAGTGAGCTTCAACCATTGCCTATCAATTTGGTACATAACCAGCAATATCGAGAATATCAGCGTAATAAGCAATGAAAAAAGCAGCCAATCCCAAGTAGTTATTTGTTTTTTCATGATTTTATTAGATAGCTAAAAGATTTAATAATGATCTATTTTCATTGCTGCGAGAATAGCACAAAAACGTCTTATAAATTAAAAGCCCTGAAAATTGTAATTAAAAACATGCAAAACACCTTAGATACGCTACGTAACCTAAGAGTTATAGCACAGACAAAGTTCTGGACTTCATTACAGGGATCATAGATACTTGGCCCATTTCATCATTTAGCCATTATTTATAAGGAGTATGGTTTATGGGTTTCATGCAAGGTAAGAAAGTATTAATTGTAGGTTTAGCGAGCAATCGTTCTATTGCTTGGGGCATAGCCCAAGCCATGCACCGAGAAGGCGCTGAATTAGCCTTTACTTTTCAAAATGAAAAGCTTCAAAGTCGCGTCGAAGAAATGGCAGAACAATGCAATTCTAAGATAGTACTTGAATGTGATGTAAGTATTGATGAACATATCGATACAGTATTTTCAAAATTAGGCGAACAGTGGGATGGCCTAGACGTTATCGTACATTCAGTCGCTTTCGCTCCCCGTGATGCTCTAAATGGTGATTACGTTGATGTCACTACCCGCGAAAACTTTAGAATTGCTCATGATGTCAGTTCATACAGCTTCACGGCATTAGCTAAAGCTGGACGCTCAATGATGCAAGGTCGCAATGGCTCATTATTAACCTTAAGTTATTTAGGCGCAGAACGTGCTATCCCTAATTACAATGTTATGGGCGTTGCTAAAGCTAGCTTAGAAGCCAATGTTCGCTATATGGCGGTAGCCTTGGGCGCTGAAGGCACTCGCGTTAATGCTATTTCAGCTGGACCTATCAGAACATTAGCGGCATCAGGCATCAATGACTTTAAGTCTATGCTTAACAAAGCTGCTGATACTTCTCCATTAAAAAGAAATATTACCATAGAAGAAGTTGGTAACGCGGCGGCATTTATGTGTTCTGATTTGGCTTCTGGTATTACCGGCGAAATCACCTATGTTGATTGTGGCTATAATATTGCTGGATTAGCGGCTAGCCAATCATAAATTAACAAAAATTATTCATAAAAAAAGGGAGCTATAAGCTCCCTTTTTTTATTGATCCAACTCGAAGTTATTGAGTCTGAGTTTTAGCGTTAACAGTCACATCAGCTTTACGTTGCAAACTATTTAATGTTTGATTAAATTCAGTTTGACCAAAAGCATTTGCAATATTTTTCTTGGCTAACTCTAACTGTTTCTTATCATCTTCACCTAAAGTACCTACAGTTACTTTGGATAAACTCACAATCAACCGTTCACCAGTAGGTAAAACAACATTAAATATAGTCGATTTACCTTCCAAAGGTTTAGCTGCTTTAAAAATAGCATTACTTAGTGTCTCAGGAAGTTTGTTTTTTCCACGCACCAAGCCTTTTTCTGCCTTAACAGATAGATTGTTTTCTGCAGCTATAGCCTGTATTGATGCGCCAGCACGTAACTTTTCAGTTATTTTCTTTACTTTTTGATCCGTTTGCAATTGAGCTTTTTGTTTTGTCAATTCAGAAACTACATCTTGCTTAACTTCACTCAGTTCACGTTTGGTCGCTGCTTTATGCTCTAAAAGTCGAACGACAACAAGCCTACCCACACCTAACTCTACGGGTGCACTATTATTACCCTGCAATACTTCTTCAGAAAAGGCTGTACTGCGAATCTTATCTTCAGCAGCAACACCCTCACCTTTATCTTTAGTAAACAAGGACGATTTTTTAACAGCTACACCCAAGTTCGTGGCTACTGTTTGCAAACTGTCAGGATGTTCAAAACTCATTTCTGTTAATTTTTCGCCAGCTTCAAAAAAAGCATTTTCAGCTTGAGCTTTTTGATACGCTTGAATGACATCATTCTTAACGCTATCAAAAGGCTTGACGCCACCAGGGACTAACTCAGTTACTTTAATTAAATGATAACCAAAAGCTGATCTCACCGGATTTGATACTTCACCTAATTTCAAAGTACTAGCCGCATCTTCAAAAGATTTCTCCATTACTCCAACATTAAACAAACCTAAATCACCGCCCTTTTTGGCTGTCAATTTATCATCAGAAACTTCAGCCGCTAATACAGAAAAATCTTTATTCTGTAATTCATTTTTAGCTTTTACGGCCTTTTCTAACGCTTCTTTTTCAGTGATTTTGTCATTAATGCTGAATAAGATATGGCTTATTTTTCTACGCTCAGGATTAGTAAACAGTTCTTTCTGATCATCATAATAGGCTTTTAATTTGTCATCACTCAAAACAACTTTCTTAGCAATGTCTTCAAGTATTAACTCAACATATTCAACAGATACTTGCTCAGGCATTTGATAAAGAGCCTGATGTTGCTGATAATAAGTCGAAATCTCTTCATCAGTCGGTTTTTCTGCCGATGCCTGTAATGGAACCGCTACAAAATCAACATCCCGCTGTTGATTTTGTATTTTGAAGAAACCTTCAACATCATATTGGGTAGAAAAACTACTATCAATAATACTATGCTGAAACTGTTCCATAGTTAGCGCATTTTTAATTCTACTTACAAATTCCCCAGAAGAAATCCGCTGTGAACTTAGTAATGTTTTATATTGTGTATCACTGAATTTACCATCCACCTGAAAATAAGGTAGCGATTTAATAAATTCACGCGCTTCATCATCGGTTATAACAAGCCCTTCAGCATGTACGTATTGCAATAAAACTTCATCTTTTATTAGTTTTTGCAATGCTTGCGTCTTTAAAGTTTGCTCATCAACACTAAGGCCTTGAAGATTCTGACTATATTGCTCATAAGCTTTGTTCACATCCCGCTGATAGAAATCCCTATCGCCGACTGACGCAACAGCAGCCTCTTTACCAGTATCCAAATAATTATTAATTCCCCATAACGCAAAGGGTACACAAATTAATGTCAAGATCACCCATGCAAGGGCTCCTTGTGATTTTTCTCTAATTTTTGTCAGCATAGATCATTCCTAAAGAATCAATTGTTGAGCAAAAAAAAACCCCGAACCAACGGCTCAGGGTTTTTTTAATTTGGCGGAGTGGACGGGACTCGAACCCGCGACCACCGGCGTGACAGGCCGGTATTCTAACCAACTGAACTACCACTCCAAAGTCTGGTGGGTGCTGAGGGGTTCGAACCCCCGACCCTCGCCTTGTAAGGGCGATGCTCTCCCAGCTGAGCTAAGCACCCGACTAAAAAAGCATTATACATCATTATTATTAAATTACAAATCTATATAAATACTTTTTTCTTTAACGCTTGTCTAAATGGAAATAAAATAAATTCAATTCAGAAGGATTAGTTTACAGCATCCTTTAAAGATTTTCCAGCCTTAAAAGATGGAATTTTTGCAGCTTTAATTGTAATTTCGTCTCCAGTTTGTGGATTACGACCTTTACGCTCAGCTCTCTCTTTTACAGAGTATGTACCAAAGCCTACTAAAGCAACGGAATCCCCTTTGCTCAAAGCGCTTGTTACCGCACCCAGGAAACCATCTAAAGCACGTCCAGCATCTGCTTTTGTTAAATCTGCTGACTCGGCTATAGCATCAATCAATTCTGATTTGTTCATTATTCCCCCTGAGGAAGTTAATTTAGTGTATTGAGAGTATCTGTATGTTAATTCTTATGCACCATAAGTAGCGCCACAAGAATAGCTGTAAGTTATATCAACTGCCATCACCTAGTGTCAAGCTTTAAAAGCCTTGACCCCATGTTTTTTGCGGCATCAAGATGATTTTGATCACTTTTGGTCTATTTAATGAGCCATATTAGCCTGCGACAACATTTTAATGGCATCAGACTCCTTCATGCCTTGCTCGCCTTCAAGTTGTATATTGGTAGCAATCGGCATGCGCTGTAAAGCCAAAGCCAACACTTCATCTATCCAATGTACTGGCTTGATGTCTAATTTTTGCTTAATGTTATCAGGAATATCAATCAGGTCTTTTTCATTTTCAGCAGGAATTATAACTACGGTTATTCCGCCTCGATGCGCCGCCAACAATTTTTCTTTTAAACCGCCGATAGGAAGGACTTCACCACGCAAAGTAATTTCACCCGTCATTGCGACATTTGCACGAACAGGTATCTTTGTTAGTGCGGATATAATCGCTGTGCACATGCCAATACCTGCACTGGGACCATCTTTTGGCGTTGCACCCTCTGGCACATGTATATGTATGTCATTCTTCTGAAATAATTCATTATCGATTCCTAACACTTCAGACCGACTTCTTACAACCGTCATCGCTGCCTCAATCGATTCCTTCATAACATCACCCAACTTACCCGTTGCTGAATGCTTACCTTTACCAGGGATCACTGCAGTTTCAATAGTTAATAATTCGCCACCCACTTCTGTCCAAGCTAACCCTGTTACTTGACCAATTTGATCTTGCTCCTCAGCTAAACCATAGTTAAAACGTCTAACACCCAAATAATCATTTATATTTTCTGGCAAAATCAGAATCTTCGCCTTATCGCAGGTTAGCAAAAGATGCTTAACAACTTTGCGACAAATTTTAGAAATATCTCGCTCAAGATTACGTACGCCAGCTTCACGCGAATAATAACGAATCATATCTCTTACGGCCGCCTCTGAGATATCAATTTCATGACAATCAATTCCATTAGCCTCTAGCTGCTTAGGTATTAAATACTTGATTGCTATATTTATTTTCTCATCTTCCGTATAACCAGCAAGACGTATAACTTCCATTCTATCTAGCAATGCCGGAGGAATATTCATAGTATTGGCAGTAGCCACAAACATCACATCGGACAAATCGAAATCTACTTCTAAATAATGATCGGAAAAAGCATGATTCTGCTCAGGATCCAAAACCTCAAGCAAAGCAGAAGCAGGATCACCGCGAAAATCAGTCGCCATCTTATCAATTTCATCAAGCAAAAACATCGGATTACGAGATTTTACTTTAGCCAAATTCTGTAATATTTTCCCCGGCATAGAGCCTATATAAGTACGTCTATGTCCCCGAATTTCGGCTTCATCACGAACACCACCTAAAGCCATACGGACATAGGTACGATTAGTTGCTCTAGCAATAGACTCACCTAATGAAGTCTTACCAACACCAGGAGGACCTACCAAACATAGAATAGGGCCTTTAAGTTTTTTAACTCGCTGATGCACAGCAAGGTATTCAAGAATACGTTCTTTAACTTTTTCTAAGCCAAAATGCTCAGCTTCTAGCACTTGCTCTGCAATTTTAAGATCATGTCGAACCTTAGTTTTTTTCTTCCATGGCACATTAAGCATCCAATCTATATAGTTGCGCACCACAGTTGCTTCAGCAGACATAGCAGGCATTAACTTAAGTTTATTAAGCTCAGCCGTAGCCTTTGCCTTTGCCTCTTTAGACATACCTGCACTGGCAATTTTATTTGCTAACTCCTCAATTTCATTCGGCACATCATCCATGTCACCCAATTCTTTTTGTATCGCCTTCATTTGCTCGTTTAAATAGTATTCCCTCTGATTCTTCTCCATTTGCTGCTTTACACGGACTCGAATTTTTTTCTCCATTTCCAGTAAATCAACCTCTCCCTCCATCAACGCCATTAAATCTTCTAATCGTTTTGCAATATCTGCAGCCTCAAGAATGTTCTGTTTATCACTGACTTTTAGGCTCATATGTGCAGCCATAGTATCAGCAAGGCGACTAGGATCATCAATGCCTGAAAGAGCGTTTAATACTTCAGGAGGGATTTTATTATTCAATTTTACATATTGATCAAATGAATTAATAACAGTGCGCTGCAAAACATCTTGCTCTTGCACCGAAAGATTAAATACATCGTCAATCTTTTCCACTTCCGCCGAAAAAAAACTCTCAGTTTCCTGATACCGAATAATTTTACTACGCTCAGCGCCTTCAACTAAGACCTTTACTGTGCCATCTGGAAGCTTCAATAACTGTAAGATATTAGCTAAAGTACCTACTTGATAAAGATCAGTAAAGTCTGGCTCATCAATTTCAGCGTCTTTTTGCGCAATCAATAAGATTTGTTTGCTATCTTTCATTGCAGCATCCAGAGCATCAATTGAACGCTCTCTACCAACAAACAAAGGAATAACCATATGAGGATAAACCACAACATCTCTAAGGGGTAAAACTGGAATCAAATTATCCGTAAGGTGTAATTCTTTCATTATTTGCGCTTCCATAGACAGAACCTTTAGCATTTTTTAGATTAGAAGATTATGGGGGCGACAATCAAAATAGCAAGTAAATAAACATACAATTTATCTATTCTCTAACAATTTTTATGAACCAATGCCCTTATGACAAAAACCCTTATGCATATAGTCATTGAATATTCCTTTGGATATAATCCATGAGAAAGGGGTATCACAAAATAATTGAATTAATACCGATGGCTTTTCAGTCACCCAAAAAATATAAAGAGTCTCAATAAATTCATGTAAAAAGCTCACATCCAATTTTATTCGATAATAGAAAAAAGGACTTCTAGGACAATGCTAGCAATTTATCTGGAAGTAAAGCAGAATGAAAGGCGAATAAGCGCTAACGTAGGGATGATAAACAGATAGAAACCAGCTAAAAAGCAAGAAATTATAATGCAGACAGCATAGGAAAGAACGATACACATATCGTTATTTTGAAATAAAGCTTGTAGTCTTTTCGTAAACTAGGAATGACTAACGGGCCCTACGCCTATCTCGAACTAAAAAACCTCACTTCGCTTACTATCTGTTTCCAAGATTTTCAGCAAATTATTTTAGATCGAGATATCGTAAACTTAATAATTTATAAAGATAATTATTTTTCTAATAGCGGGATTTTATTTTCTTTACCATTCCAAATATCAGCGTCTGGAAGTGGCGATTTAACTTCAGTAAGTATCGGCCACTGTTTAGCTAATTCTGCATTTAATTGAATAAATATTTCTTGACCCTCTGGAAGCTCATCCTCAGCAAATATTGCATTTGCAGGGCATTCAGGCTCACATAAGGTACAGTCGATACACTCATCAGGATCAATAACTAAAAAATTAGGCCCTTCATGGAAGCAATCAACGGGGCATACATCAACGCAATCAGTAAATTTACATTTTATACAGTTTTCTGTGACTACAAAGGTCATTTATCTTACCTGGTGATTTAGGGAGTTTTAATTCAGGTTGCAATGATAGCAGAAAGGAATACCCCTTAATATAATGTTTTATAATTTTTTATTTAACGATAATCATTCATCAAAACAGCTGTTTCTAATTTCTTTACAAAAATAAAGCTGTTTATAAGCAATCTATTTTATTTAACCATTACAAACATCAAGCAAATCTCACGCAAAGTTTCCCAAGCATCCCCTGATTCCTGACCCTTTATCTGCCTATCCGCCTTAGCTCCCGCCACCAATATACTAGTTAAATCTTTATCGCTAAGTCTATTTAATGCATGGCTGACTATCTGTTTTCGCTTATCCCAGATTTGGTTATTTCTATAAGCCATATCTCTTGATTGACCACCAATAATCGCCCATTTAATTTTAATCAAACTACGCGCTTCACGTGTCAACGCCCACAACACTATGGGGGCGGCAATACCTTCCCCGCGCAAACCTAATAAAATTTTCACAATACGATCTTCTCGATCAGACAAAGCGCTATCGATGAGTTTAAAAACATCGTACCTTGAATTATCGGCTACTACATCTAATATTTGTTGCTGATTTAAGCTACCTGCACCATACAGCACATAGAGCTTTTCTATTTCTTGAGCGGCTGCCAGCAAATTACCTTCAACTCTTGACGCCAATAAACGTAAGCCATCACTTTCAGCTGATAAGCCTCGCTGCCGCAGTCGTTGCTGCAACCAATTAATTAAATCCTGACCTTCTAATGGCCAAACTTGAATGACAACACCCTGTTTATCTAAAGCTTCAAACCAACGCGACTTCAATGCGGAACTGGCCAGCTTTCCTGCAGTAATAAGCAATAGATTATCTTCTTGTAATCGACCGCAATAAGAGACCAAAGCCTTAGCACCCTCAATTCCAGGTGCGCCACTAGGCAATCTTAAATCGATAATTTTTTTATCTGAAAAGATAGACATAGAATCAGCTAAAAAAGCTAATTGATTCCATTCAAAATTTGCATCTACTGAAATAACCTCACGATTATCATAACCAGCCAACCTTGCTGCTTTTCTAATCGCATCAGCCATTTCACCTAACTGCAAAGGCTCATCACCTGCAACAACATAAATCGGTTTTAAACCTTTTTTCAACTCAGCAGTTAACTGCTCAGGCTTAATGCGCATAATTATTTAGGCTTTTTATCAATAACAGATTTAGCGCGATTGACTATAGTACGCACAGCTTGAAGATACATTTCGTTTTTAATGATTGTTTCTTCGCTCTCTTTCGCGATGATGGCTAACTGATCATTATAGTAATCACGTTTAATTTCCAAGGGCTGGCGAGGCATTAAAATAGTGTCTTTAGCATCAACAATTTCATATTCCATTCGATAACCCAATTCAAAATCATTGGCTACACCAGTTGAAGCTAGCGATAGCACTCTTCGCTGACTATTTTCATCAAAAATTCGAATAATAATACCGGCTGTTTCAGCAGAAGTTGCAATAGGAATTGATGATAGATCCATCGCTTTCTTAAACTGCGCTTGCAACGGAGCAGATCCGCCGTCCAAAAAGATATTTTTCATACCGACAGGCAGTTCAAAAGCCCCTCGCAAATGATAGCCACAGGCACTTAATATCAAAGCTACCAAGACAATGACTGATTTTTTAATTAGCACATAGACCCCTAAAATTATCGTGTTATAAGGTGAGCAATGCTCACCTTATAAACCGTCTTAAACAACAATATTAATCAGCTTTTTAGGCACAACAATTACTTTTCTAATCGGTTTGCCGTCAATAAAGCGAAGTGCTAGCTCATCATTCAGTGCCTGTGCTTGTATCTCTTCAGAACTAGCGGTCATCGAAACTGAAATTTTACTACGCAACTTACCATTGACCTGTATGACCAACTCAATAGTATCTTGCTCTAAAGCCGACTCATCAACTTGAGGCCAAGCCACACCTAGCACCGCTTGCTGATGACCTAAATCCAGCCATAATTGATGACAAATATGAGGAACGATAGGTGCCAACATCAATACAATCGATTCTAAAGCTTCTTGACGTATCGCTTTACCATTATCAGAATCATCTACAAACTTAGATAAGGTATTGACCAGTTCCATATTTGCAGCAATAGCAGTATTAAAGATAGTGCGCACACCGACATCATGACTGACTTTCTGAATGGTTTGATGCACGAATCGACGTACCGTTTGCTGCTCATCCGTCATCGACGCTTTATCTAAAGCAACAACAGAACCCCCAGCATCATTATGGGTAAAGGCTTGCTTCCAGAGTCTTTTCAGAAATCTGAACGCACCTTCCACACCACTATCTGACCATTCTAACGATTGTTCTGGCGGCGCAGCAAACATGATAAATAAGCGCACCGTATCTGCACCGTATTGATCAATCAAGCCTTGTGGATCAACCGTATTACCTTTAGATTTAGACATTTTCGTGCCATCTTTCAGCACCATGCCTTGCGTCAATAACTTTTTGAAAGGTTCATCGCAGACCAGAAGGCCTTCATCACGCATGAGCTTGGTAAAAAATCGTGCATATAATAAGTGTAAAATCGCATGTTCAATACCACCAATATAATGATCTACAGGCAACCAATATTTAGCGCTTTCATCCAACATACTGTCAGCTTTACTACTAGCAAAACGTGCAAAATACCAAGATGACTCCATGAAAGTATCAAAAGTATCGGTTTCACGACGCGCGGTTTTACCGCATGATGGACAAGCAACATGAGAAAAAGTCGGATGCGCCACCAAAGGCGATTGTGATCCATCCAGAACAACGTCTCTCGGTAGCTCTACGGGTAAATCTTGTTCTGGCACAGGCACAGTACCACAATCCTCACAATAGATAACAGGGATTGGTGCGCCCCAATAGCGTTGACGAGAAACGCCCCAGTCACGTAAACGAAAATTGGTTTTACGTAAACCTTTCTGAGCTTTTTCTAGCGTTTCAGAAATGGCCACAAAGGCAAGCTCTGACGTTAAACCATCAAAGTCAGCCGAGTTTTTCAACACACCTTTTACGGTATAAGCATGCTCCGAACAATCGTCATCTTCACCATTTTTAGCAAATATGACTTGTTTAATAGCTATGCCGTATTTGGTAGCAAATTCATAGTCACGTTGATCGTGAGCAGGAACAGCCATCACAGCGCCAGTTCCGTAACCCATTAACACAAAATTGGCGATCCACACAGGCACTAACTCACCCGTCAGTGGATGCTCCGCTTTAATACCCGAATCTATACCCCGTTTTTCCATGGTTTCCATGGCCGCTTCTGATGTTTCCATCATTTTACAGTCATTGATAAACTCACTAATCGCTGTGTTATTTATCGCAGCCTGAAATGCCAGTGGATGTTCAGCAGCAACGGCTAAATAAGTAACACCCATTAAGGTATCAGGACGCGTGGTATAAATCCGTAAAGGCTGCTCCATATCGGCGACTGGAAAATCCATCTCCACACCTTCAGAACGACCTATCCAGTTAGCTTGCATGGTCTTCACTTGCTCTGGCCAACCGTCTAAAGTTTCTAAAGACGCTAGCAACTCATCGGCATAAGCCGTGATTTTTAAAAACCACTGAGCAATCTCCTTGCGTTCAACTTGAGTATCACAACGCCAGCAACAACCATCAATAACCTGTTCATTCGCTAACACGGTCATATCATGCGGACACCAGTTAACTGGTGCAGTTTTTTTATAAACTAGACCTTTAGCTAGCAGTTTAAGAAAAAACCATTGCTCCCACTTATAATAACTAGGATCACAGGTCGCCAGCTCGCGACTCCAATCATAGCCAAAACCCAAGCGTTTAAGTTGGTCGCGCATATAGTCAATGTTTTCATACGTCCAATCAGCAGGATGAACGCCATGTTGCATTGCTGCATTTTCAGCAGGCAAACCAAACGCATCCCAACCCATAGGCTGTAAAACATTTTTGCCCAGCATGCGTTGATAACGACTGATAACATCTCCAATGGTGTAATTACGCACATGACCCATATGCAATTTACCACTAGGATAAGGGAACATGGATAAGCAATAATACTTTTCCTGCGTAGAAGATTCAGACACATTAAATACACCTGAGCTTTCCCAGATAGCTTGTACGTCTTGCTCAATAGCGAGCGGTTGATAATTTTCTTGCATCCTTCTCGTCTTTTACCAGTCAAAAGCGTTAGAATACCCCACAGTTGCTTAAATCTAAAGCGTCAATTTCAGGAGTTGGACCATGAATAACAATAAACTTATCGCCGCCTATGCTGATTTCATGAAGCATCTACATGAAACCATGGAAGACACTTTACATACTTTCGCTGAAGCCCTAGAAATTTCAAAAAGAAAAACCGGCCAAAGTAACGACTTAACAGATGCAGAACTCAACAAACTTTCTACTTATATTAAACGTGACATTGAGCAAGCCGCCCATGGCTTATCTTCAAAAGAAGACACTAATTCACTTTCAGCCTGGTTTAAGTTTGATATTGAATTACTAGAGAATTTTACCTTAGACGCTTTTTTAAGTGTTGCTGACAAAACACGTATTGAACTTGAAAAATTAAAACAGTTAGCGACTGCTCATGTGTATCAAAGTGGTGATATTACCATCCCTGGAACCTTTATCTGTGACGCATGCGGCAAAGAAATCGCCTTCAAAACCACCAGCGAAATCCCAGAATGTCCTAAGTGCCATGCTAAAACCTTTATCCGTATTTGATATTGCTAGCTCTTGGCTTATAATGCGGCTTTTATCTAATTGATTTTATAGGAAATAACATGCGCAGAGTCATCTTTAATCAGAAAGGTGGGGTCGGTAAATCTACGATTACTTGTAATTTAGCGGCCATCAGTGCGCTTGAAGGCAAACGTACTTTGGTTATTGACTTGGATGTTCAAGGCAATACCACGCAATATCTGCTTGGGCATAAAGTCAACGACAGCGATAAAACTGTTGCTCAGTTCTTTAAAGATACCTTAAGCCTGTCTTTATTCGGCAACGGCAACAATGGAATTGAGACTCTTATCCATGAAACACCCTTTCCTAATTTATTTGTTTTACCTTCGCATCCTGATCTTGAGCCTTTGCAAGGTCGCTTAGAATCGCGATTTAAAATCTTCAAATTAAAAGAAGCTCTAGAAAAACTAGAGGGCTTTGATGCCATTTATATGGACACACCCCCAGTACTTAATTTCTACAGCCAATCGGCCTTGATCGCTGCCGATAAATGTTTAATTCCATTTGACTGCGACACCTTTGCAAGAGAAGCACTCTATACCCTGATACAAACCGTCGCAGAGGTTAAAGCTGATCATAATCAAAATTTACATGTGGAAGGCATTATCGTTAACCAATTCCAAAAACAAGCTAATTTACCCAGACAATTGGTTGATGAACTCATCGCTGAAGGCTTGCCAGTACTTGCTTCCATGATTTCACCTTCTATCAAAGTCAGAGAGTCTCATTCGGTCTCTCAACCACTAGTGCATTATGTACCTACTCATAAGTTGAGTGACGAATTCCGTGCGTTATATGCCGAAATTCATAATAGTTAATAAAATCGTGTGCTTGGAGTAAAACAGCTTCAGCTGTTTTAAAACGCAATAGCTGAAGCTATTGCACTCCAGCACTTAGGGTACTGAGGCGTTCAACATACAGCTTTGCCTAACACCCTACAGATTGCAGGTTAAACGTTAAAAATCATGAACAAATTACTCAAACCTTGGTCGTTGCCCATACTATCCGGCATCTTAATTGGCACTAGTTATATCCCTTTCCCTCCGTGGGCTTCATTATTCTGTTTTGTGCCCTTATGGCTATTCTGGAACAGACAAACCCATCTTAAAAACGTGCTACTGGGCGGATTCATCACCGCCTTTATATTTACCTTGATCGGCTTTAATTGGGTCGCTTATTTATTGCATGAATTTGCCCATCTGGATTGGCCCTTTGCTGTCATGGGCTTGTTGTTCTATGCCTTAATCGCTCACTTATATGTGCCTTTAGCCGGACTGCTATGGTTTTTATGTAGGCGCTTATTAAAGAGTTCAGAGAGACTTTCACTAGGCTTAATGACACTAATCACCATACTCTGCGAAGCCTATTCATTCACTCTGTTTGACTGGAACTTTGGTTACTCTTGGTTTGGTGCCAACCTGCCCATATACCAATGGGCTGAATTCATAGGTTTTAGTGGACTCAGTGCCGCCACTTTATTATGTAATCTACCCTTATATATCGCTTGGCAAAACCGTACGCATAAAGCGGGGAAAATAATACTCGCTAGTGTAATAAGCGTCTTTATATTACTCAATATGGGCGGCATCAGGCTTAAAGCTAGACTCCCAGTACCCGATGCTTCATTTAACACTTTATTAATTCAAGCCAGTATCGAAAACTCAGAAAAACTAGCGGCCGAATTAGGTAAAGGTTATAGCAAAGAAATTCTTCATCGTTACCTAACACTCACAGATCAAGCACTCAAAGCTCACTCCGATAAAAAAATAGATTTTGTGTTGTGGCCTGAAACCGCATTTCCCGCCTTACTGGGCGAACCGTTCAAATTCAACGCACTTCCTTTAACACTCAGTCAATTTCTGCACGAAAGACAAATCCCTTTGATAACTGGGGCTTACAGTGTCGATCAGTCATCGCGTTTAATTACCAACTCCCTATTTTTATTAAACAAAGAAGGAGAGATTGTGCCGCCTCATTACAGCAAAACTATCCTTTTAGCCTTTGGTGAATACATACCGGGTGAACAAGTCTTTCCTGCCATACGTGATTGGCTACCCGAAACCGGTCACTTTGCACGCGGCGCAGGCCCTACCCAGCTATTACATTGGAATGGTTATAAGATGGGAGCCCAAATCTGCTATGAAAGTCTATTTCCCGGCTTTTCACGCTCATTAGCGGCATTAGGCGCACAGTTTATCGTTAATGTTACCAACGACTCTTGGTACGGCAGTTGGCAAGAACCTTACCAACATTTATACATGACACTAGCCCGAGGTGTGGAATTTAGAAGACCGGTATTGCGTGTCACTAATACCGGCGTATCTTCAGTGGTACTGGCTTCAGGCGACATCCTAGAACAATCACCCATACATCAGCCATGGGCAGGGCTATATGAAGTACCTTATCTCACTACTCCACCCGAAACCTTCTATCAAAACTGGTTTTGGCTAGTCCCTAGCTTACTGTGGAGCAGTTTGTTTGTGTTATTGGGTTTTGGACTGATTTCTACACGAAAGCAAAGTAATCGATAGTGTTTGGATTAAACATTAAAAAGAATTTACTTCAAAAGTCAAAATCTAGCCTCAAAGTATCATCTATTTTTTGATTATACTCAGCTCAATGCCACATTATTAATCCCACTCAGTAAGGTACAACCCGATCGAATAAGAGTTATCAATGTAAGTTTATATAATTGACCTTGGTTTTAGAGATTACTCTAAAACCAAGTACCCATTAGATCTAAGAACTAATCCTATACCTAGGGGATATTTGTCTGGATACAAATATCCATGTTAGATACCCCAATTTGAATATATTCAAATCCCATTGCTTCCATGCGCTGCTGTTTAAACTGGTTGCGGCCATCAAAAAATAATGGAGTCTTAAGTAATTTTTTTATTTCGTCAAAATCAGGACTTCTAAACTCTTGCCATTCTGTTATCAATATAATGGCATCAGCATTTTTGAGGGCCTCATATTTGCTATCGACATAACTGACATTATTGTTGCCCTTAAGGTAAATACTTTCTGCTTCATGTCGGGCTTTTGGATCGTAAGCCACTACTTTTGCACCCTGCAAAGTCAGTCTATTAATAATAGTAATTGCTGCGGCAGCACGCATATCGTCAGTATCTGGTTTAAATGCCAGTCCCCATATAGCGAAGACTTTACCTGTTAAATCTTGACCTAAACGACTGATTACTTTATTGGCCAGCACAGCTTTTTGATCCGTATTGACCGCTTCAACAGCAGTTAAAATTCTAGGACTATAGCCATGGCTTTTTGCCGTATTAACCAGCGCTTGTACATCTTTTGGGAAGCAACTACCACCGTAACCACATCCAGGATAAATAAAACTATATCCGATACGTTTATCTGAGCCTATACCATGCCTAACCTGATTAACATCAGCACCTACTTGTTCACAAATATTGGCGATTTCATTCATAAATGAAATTTTAGTCGCCAGCATGGCATTAGCGGCATACTTGGTCATTTCGGCACTTTTAATATCCATGCTAATAAACCGATCATTTTTAGTCATGAATGGCGCATAGAGTTCACGCATGGTTTCAATTGCTTCCTCACTGTCAGCACCAATGACAACACGGTCTGGGCTCATAAAATCATCTATGGCCGCACCTTCTTTAAGAAACTCTGGATTTGATACGATATCAAAATTGAGTTTACAGCCTCGTTGATTTAATTCAGCTTGAATGACTTTACGTACCTCTTCCGCCGTACCCACTGGAACCGTTGATTTATCAACGATGACCACATAGCTTTGCATATGTTTTCCAATATCTTTTGCAACTGCCAAAATATATTGGAGATCAGCACCGCCATCATCTCCCATGGGGGTATCGACAGTAATAAATATTATTTTTGATTCAGCAATTGCATTCTCACTATCCGTAGTGAAATGCAAAGTATTTTGTTTAATGTTTTCTTGGATTATTTCTTTTAGTCCAGGCTCATAAAGGGGAATAATTCCCTGCTTAAGATTTTCTATTTTTTTTTCATCAATATCTACACAGGTTACTATGTTACCCATCTGTGCAAAACATGCACCACTTACTAGACCTACATAGCCACTGCCAATTACACCAATTTTCATTTAATTATGTCCATGTGTTGTGTAAATTTACGTTAATTTCATTAAAGTGTAATAGATGAAACTTTCTGTTATCAAGTAACAGAGACTACTCAGCAATCAGCTAGCACTGTAGATTGGGTTAGAGCCAACACTACAAATAGTTGTCGGGTTACGCTGCACTAACCCGACATTTATTTTGCGCATTCACGACTGTTCAAAGTATGTATTGCTAACTGATGTTACATAGCTCATAAAAAACGGATGCTAGTTATTGATCGCCTGTAATCGATGTCTAATATCAGTAACTAAAAGTGTACAACTCAATTGTTAATTTTATATTACCGACACAACCTAATCCGCTAGGTATCCCTCCTGAGTAAATTGTAGTGATCAAAAAGTTTTTTAACGAAACTATTTCATTAAAACGTCATATTCTCTCTTTAACATGAGTGCTTAGAAAAACACATCAGGTAGGCATAAAAATCCATCGCTCTAATTCAGAGAATCAGCATAGTTGACCATCAATACTGGTCTATCTATCCAGCTATGATCGAATATTAAATAAACATAGATATAATTCAGGGGTTTTATGACATTAAGAATTGCATTCATCACCGATGCTTGGCATCCACAAATAAATGGCGTAGTCACAACCATTCAAAACACGTGCACCACCCTAGAGCAATCGGGTCATCAAATAAAACTCATTACTCCGGATCAATTTAAATCAATTCCCTGCCCTTCTTACCCTTCCATTCGCTTAGCGATTGCCTGTTATGGAAAATTAAGTCGGCAGCTTAATGAATTCAAGCCTGATCGCATTCATATTGCAACGGAAGGTCCCTTGGGAATAGCAGCGAGACGATACTGTATAAAACACAACTTAGCATTCACCACCTCATTTCATACCTTATTTGCAGAATATATTAATTTACGTTTTAAAATTCCTGTGTCGTGTGGTTATGGCTTTTTACGCTGGTTTCATGGACCGGCTAAAAAAGTCATGGTGGCTACTCAGTCGGTAGAATCAGACTTGATTGCAAGGGGATTTAAAAATCGTTTTGTACGCTGGTCTCGTGGTGTAAATCCTGATTTTTATTATCCAAGAGAAGAAGATTTTTTATCATTACCCCGCCCTATATCGATGTTTGTTGGCAGAGTAGCCATTGAAAAGAATATTGAGGCTTTTTTGTCTCTGGATTTTCCAGGAACAAAAGTTGTAGTAGGGGACGGCCCACAGCTTAAAGAACTTAAAGATAAATTCGCTGATGCGGTTTTTGTCGGCTTTCTTTCAGGTGAACCTTTAGCCAGACATATGGCTGCCGCTGATGTTTTTGTATTTCCCAGTCGTACTGATACCTTTGGTATTGTCATGCTAGATGCGTTAGCAAGTGGCGTACCTGTTGCAGCTTATCCGGTAACAGGCCCACTGGATGTCATTACCAGCGATAAAGTAGGTAAGCTGGATGAGGATTTAACAAAAGCAATGTCTGAAGCATTAGAATTAGATCCGAATGATTGTCGAAATTTTGCTATGAGTTATTCTTGGGCTAATTGTACCGAACAGTTCTTTAATAACCTGGTCCCTGCTCTTGAAGAAATTATACTACCGGCAAGTGATTTAGCAGCTGAGCGCTTGTAAAGCACAAACCATACTAAAGCGAATTCGTCAGTTCCAACGATGGTTATTATTGGAACTGACCTTACGCTGTCTTCTTTGCAAATCAAACAAGTCATCAACCTGCAACTTACCACTTAATAGAGCAATGATTCTGGCTTACACAGAATCACACAAGGCACATTCCAATGAATCGCGGTTTTTACATCATACTTTCGGCACAATTTTTTTCATCGCTTGCGGATAATGTGCTTCTGTTTGCAGCCATTGCGCAACTCAAAAACTTGGCGGCCCCCTCTTGGCAAATTCCAGTATTACAACAATTCTTCGTGTTTGCCTTTATCATGCTCGCCCCCTTTGTCGGTGCATTCTCAGATGCACTACCCAAGGGACGAGTTATGTTTATTAGTAATAGTATCAAGATAGTCGGCTGTACAGCTATGTTATTGGGTGTGCATCCACTTTTCGCCTATGGCTTTGTCGGTATTGGAGCAGCTTTATATTCACCAGCCAAATATGGTATTTTGACCGAGTGTCTTCCCTCTCATCGTTTAGTCTGGGCAAACGGATGGATGGAAGGCTTAACAGTCGCAGCCATCATTTTAGGTGCTATATTAGGGGGCTTATTGATGGGGCATCGTGTTGATGAACAAGTTATCCAACAGCTGAGTCAGCTTAATTTCAATGGAGGCATTGATACAGCTCCAGAATTTGGAATTTTTATCACTCTTTGGCTTTACTTCTTGGCAGCACTACTCAATTATTTCATTCCCAAGCTTCTCATTGAACACAAATTAACTAAGCGAACGCCAGGATTCCTGCTGGCAGATTTCTGGCAGAGTTTTCTGTTACTTTGGAAAGACCCTTTGGGGCAGGTGTCTCTGGCCGTAACCTCACTGTTTTGGGGCGCGGGAACCAGCCTGCGCTTCATTATTCTTGCTTGGTCTGCAGTAGCTTTAAAATTCGATTTGGAGCAAGCCACACAATTGACAGCACTTGTCGCAGTTGGACTTGCTATAGGCTCTGTAATAGCAGCTAAAGCAGTGCCATTGGAACATGCAGTGAAAGTATTACCCTTAGGAATAGCCATGGGCCTAGTTGTATTAGGCATGGTATTAGTAACTAAGTGGTGGGTGGCAGTACTGATGTTGATAGTGATTGGTAGCTTAGCGGGTAGCTTCCTGATACCTATGAATGCATTGCTACAGCACCGAGGCCACCAACTTATGGGTTCAGGACACTCCATTGCCGTACAAAATTTCAACGAAAATCTTAGTATTATATTGATGCTGGGGGCTTATGCTCTAATGATTGATGCTGGATTTTCGATCAATACTATTGTGATTGTGTTTGGGCTATTTGTATCGATTACCATGAGCTTGCTGACACGAAGACATGGTCATGATCAGGATCAGGATTAAGAGTCATGACTTGTAACTTAAACCCATTGTGCCATTACTTGCTACAAATATTATTAGCAATGGAAACACTACCACCCTCACAAGTTCGATGTATTCTATCGAAGATCAGAAACATATAGTACGTCGTATCATACCTTCTATCGAGCTGGCGAAAGGGTTGGTACGTTGTACTATATGTTCTATAGAGCCTGAAAATATATAGTTCGTAGTGCGATGTGTTTTATTGAGCTGGTCAAATGATTAACACGCTCTAGGATAAATTTTATCGAACCTGCCAAAGGGTTAGCGCGTCATGCCGAATATTGAGTAGGAAAAACTCTTTATTTACTACGATAAAGTCTTATTTTTAGCACCAATTAGAAATACTCCAACCACTTTGTAAAAGTGCATTTACCCCCCATTTTTAAATCAATAGGGTTCTGTATGACCTTATTAGCTGGTAAAAAACAAGCAAAACAAGCTAATGCTTAGACTCGACTTCTTCATTATTTAGCGGCTGAAGAAAGCGTAACTTATAGGCTTCAACTTGATCTAAAAAGCCAGCATTTGCTTTAGCCAATGCATCTAGATCAGCAGCTAACAACAATTTAAGATCGAATTGCTGAGTGGGACTTAATTCAGGTGATTTTTGTACAGCATTCTCAGCTCTCACCGCATCACCTTGCAAATAAAAACTCACTGATAAACCATAATATGCGTAAGCTATTTTTTGGTTTAGCTCATTAAAACTAATGACTTTTTTAGGCTGTACCTCAAAATACCAAGGCTCTTGATTTTCAGGTTTACTCATGACTACTTCATTTTCGAGTAAATTTAGCGCCTGCTTTTGATAGCTTAAGGCCTGACTTAAATATTCAAGACGCCAGTAAATCATTGCGCTTTCAAGTGCAGAAAGTGGATAGCCCTGATTTTTTCCATATTCTTTAATAGCGACCTCATAACGCTTTTGCTTAAAATACAGCGTACCCAGCTTATTTCGGTATTTAGTGATGGGCGCACTATCGATAGCTTTAAGCAATTCAACCGTAGTCGCTTCTAAAAGGCCTTGCTGCTCATAAAGTTCAGCTAACTTAAAATGAGCTTCAGCCAACTTTGAATTTAAAGCGAGGGCTCGATCATAATAGGGTATGGCTGTATCGGACTGCTGATTAGCCGCATAATATTCACCCATAAAAAAATTAACATAGGCATCGTTAGGATCTTCTTGATAAAGCGCATCAAGGTCGGCCTTAAAGGTCGGCATTAATAGTGACTGTCTAAGTTGCGCTATTTTCACCCCCCATTCAGCCTCCTTGTTTTTGCTATTACCCTTAAATTCTACCGAAAAAATTCGCTCCGCTTCAGCATAACGGCCAATATTTAAGGCGTTATCCCCTTCAACAATCGACTGATTAACAACCACTTTAGGTTTTTTAGACACATCATAAAGATGAGTGAGACGGCCACCGGCAACGGCAACTATGATAAAAATAACAATAAAACTAATTCTTCGAATATTTTCATTAACTAACCATCGCCCTGTTCTATATATAAAACTCATGGATTAATCCTAGTTAAAAACCATACATTCTGACCATTAATGATTAAGGTAGGGCTCAACGCGCTAGCCTTTGCAAACAATAAATCCTTCATATAATTCGCTACATCGCTTTCTTCAAACTTTGATTCATTGCCCTACCTCATATCTATTTAAAGTTATTTCGGTAAATCATTTAATTAATAGCTATTAAAGTCTTTCTTTGCACCAACATTGAGCAAGTATGTCATGCCACATCGCTTGCATCAAACTTTACCCAGAACTCATTCATTTTCAAGCTGTTTTCGTGCCTCTGCTAACAGCTTCATTTGAGCGCCCGTTAATAGCGGATAGTTTAAATCAAGATTATGTAGACGAGTAGTAATGATATCTGCGACAGCAGCGCGCATGGCCCATTTGTTATCTGCGGGAATAATATGCCAAGGTGCCCATTCTGTGCTGGTTAAGTTAATGGCCTGTTCATAAGCTGACATATAATCATCCCAACGTTCTCGCTCAGTAAGATCAGAGGCTGAAAACTTCCAATTTTTTTCAGGCCTGTCTAGGCGTGCTATAAAACGTTCTTTTTGCACTTTTTTCGAAACATGTAAAAAGAACTTAAGTATAACCGTACCATTACGTGCTAAATGCTGTTCAAAGGCATTAATATCTTGGTAACGCGCATCCCAGAACGCTGGGTCTTTTTTTCCATCAGGCAATTTCTGCAATAACTCGGGATGGACTTTAACGACTAATACATCCTCATAATAGGAGCGATTAAAAATGCCAATACGCCCTCTCTCAGGCAAGCTTTTCATGTAGCGCCATAGAAAATTATGATCTAATTCTTCAGCCGAAGGCTGCTTAAAACTAAATACTTGGCAACCCTGAGGATTAATGCCCGACATCACATGCTTAATAGTTCCGTCTTTGCCTGCCGCATCCATGGCCTGAAAAACAATTAAGACTGAATAGCGATCGTCTGCGTACAGTAACTGCTGTACCTGAGCCAATTCAGTTAAATCATGTTCCAGTAACATGCAGGCATTATTTTTTGATTCCACCTTACCAACTGTTTTAAGTGCCTCAGTCTGAGCCCAACCGGTGGGGCAATCTTTAAGACGAATATTTTCTCCAGGCTTAACGCGTATAAAACCCTTATATTTTTCTTCTTTCATTAATCTTCCATTCGTTCATGGCTATAAATTATAGTGGCGTTATTAATGGCTATTCAGCGATAAAACAACAGAAATATCTTTATTGTCTCGCTCAGGATTAATGGCGGTATCGAGAATAAATAAACGCTCATTGGCTATGCCCTGTTGAACCATATAGTTAGCGATTACTTGGGCTCTCGCGGTAGCGAGTTGTTTAAGTCGATCCTCTTCCGGCTTAATAATAGTAAATAACTTTTGTTTGGCTGTTTCATAAAAATCGCCGGCTTTGGCATTGATCAGTTGAGGCGAACCGAGTAAAGATCTATCTGCCAACAAAGGAAACTTTTCTATAAACATATCTGCTAATAAACGATTGTAATCATCACCCGATAGCTCGACATATTCATGTCGTATTTTTTTATCGGAATTTTGATTGATTTCTATGGCTCTACGTCTTTTAAGTTGCTCATATAAGGCATCTTCTCTAATGATTAACCAATCTTGATCGATAAACGCTGTCCCTTTAATATCTAAAGTTAAGGTCGCCCTCGCCTTTAATGCTAACGCTAAACCATCTAATTTAGCCTGCTGCGTTTTAGTCAAATATGAATGACCGGCAGGAAAACTAACCGTACTTAAGTCTTCCTCGCTACCAATGAGAGAAGCCAGCGCTCGAAACGGTGAGGTCACTATTTTACTCAACATATTTAGCAAAGCATCCTCAACTAGGGCGCTTATACTGAATTTAGGATCATCCAAACTACCCGAGATAGGCACGTCTATTTTTATTTTGCCATCAGAGTCTTTCAGCAAGGCCACCGCCAGCTTAAGCGGCAAGACTACCGCATTAGGATTGTCAACTTTATCTCCTAGTTCAAATTGATTAATTAAAATAGCATTGCTGGCGGTCAAATCATGATGACTTACATTATATTTTAGCCCTAAGGTCATTTGACCTTTTTCAACTTTATAGCCGGCAAATTGCACCATATAAGGCGACACCAAAGGCATTGGCAACTCATTAAAATTGATGGCGATATTAAAGTCACCCAAATACGGACTCATTTCACCTTTAATATTAACGGGCGCTAGGTCATAAGCGTTACCCTCTAAGGCCAGCTTAATGGTGGATTCTTTATCTGAAGAGAGACCACTAGCGCCACCATCTAAGCTTTTGATTTCTGCTGCAAATGGCAGAATCAATGAAAGATCAGAAAAATCTGAAGAACCTTCATTCACTTGAATTTTGCCCAACTTAAAATACACGGGATAGTCTAAGGACTGCTTAGTGTTTACAGGGCTTTTCTGAATTGATGGCTTGCTTTTATCACGAATAATTAGATCGCTAAAGTTTGTCATTTTGTCTTTTTTGATGGTCACTCTGGCATAAGGTTTATCAATCAACAACGAGGTTGCCGTGTAACGCTGAGCCAATACATCAATGTCCAGATCGGTTAAGGTCAAGCCAGACCATTTTATAAAATCTTTACGTAGGATTTGATCACGCGTTAATAAATGATCTATCCCAGCATTGCCTTTAAATTTAATGTCGGGCTTAGATAAGTCAATACCTGCAAACGATAACTGACCGTTGATATATAATCCCCCATCGATTACATCTAAATGTATAAACTTATCGACATAAGACTGGAAGTTTTCTAGATCTATATTTTTAACCTCTAACGCCAAATTAGCAGAAGCCGGTTTAAGTGCCGCGTTGCCATTCAGTGTTATCAAGCCAGTTTGATTAATGCCCAAACTTAGCTCTACAGGCATTTTATTATCTGCTTGATTACTTAAATTAGTGAGCTTAAAAGCTATCGGTTTAATAGCAATCGTCAGTGGCTTTTTTAAGGTCTGATCTTCAAAATTCAAAGCCCCATTATTTACAACAACGCTATTAACGTTAATTAACCAAGGTGTTTTTGTTGGTGTGTTAATTGGATTATTAGTACTAGCAGGCAATAAGGATTGATAATTAAGAACACCCTCAGGCGTTAAGCTAATTTGAATGTCAGCGTTTTCAGCGGACAACGACTCCACCAACAAACTTTGTTTTTTTAGATCAAGCGCTATACCGCGCATAGCAAAAACCGGCATATTAATGAGCAACTTTGCTGTATTCTCTTCCAGCACTTGAACATCATGTAGCACTAGCTCGCCTTGAGTGGCGATAAATTGCCAGCCTAGGTCACTATAAGTCGCCTTATAATCGGCAGCGACTAATTCATTGCCCGTTACCCTAAGTGGTGAGTAATTTTGACTAGCCAAAGCTAACAAGGTTTCTAAGTGTACATTATCTAATTGCACATGCCCTTCAGACATTTTAGGATTTAAACCGGCAAGTCCTTGCCAGTTAAGGATTCCACCTGAACTTAGCACTAACGAAAGATTGATATGAGCTTGCTGATCAGCCTGTGTAGAAATATTTTCTATACTCAAATTAATCGGTGCTAGCGTTTCTTTTACTAATTTATCCGAACTAAAATCTTCCCAGATTAGCTGCCCATCTTCTAACTTAAGTTGCAGAATACTTAAAGGGAACATCGCCCCTTTATTTTGCTTATCATCTGCTTTAACCTTAACCAAACCTTGGAAATTGAAGTCGCCCTGCTTTTGTCTGGAGATATGAACTAAGGGCTTTGTCAGAATCAGTTGTTCAATAACCAACGTTGATTGCTGAATCGATTGAATTAATCCTAAGCGTATATATAAATCCGCAAATTTTGCAAATACAGCGCCATCAGCTTCCTGCATTTCAAAACCCTGCACACTAATAGCTAAAGGAAAGGGCTGAATCTGAATTTTTGTAACTAAAGCTTTTCTTCCAGTATCCTGTTCAATAAGTTCAGGAATTTTTGAGATTAACAATTTAGGCAGGATAACAACACAAAGGCTTAGATAAATAAGGATTAAACTGCCTAAAATAACAGCAGGTATCTTAATGTTAGATCTTATACGTTGAATAACCATAAAACCCTAGTCCGTTAATTCAGTGTTATCGTGAACCTAAACAAAAAAGGCGGCTTAACTAGCCGCCTTTCATATTAAGCTTTCATTATTCAGTACATTTTATAAATCAAGATAACCGGTTTCTTCATGTAATACGGTATCTAAACCTTGCACTTCTTCATCAAGTGTTACGCGTAAGCCTATCCATTTATCTAAGCCTTTTAAAATCAGATAACTAAACAAAGCACTCCAAAAAGCCGTCACCAGAACCGCTAATGCTTGTACGCTAACTTGATCCATTATAGAAACGCCATCGGGTAGACCTAAGCCACCTAAACTGCTGGCTGCAAACACGCCGGTTAATACTGATCCAGTAATACCGCCAATGCCATGTACAGGAAAAACATCTAAAGAATCATCAATAACCAATTTACGTTTAACATATTGGGTGGCATAAAAACACACAATACCGGCAGTTACCCCAATCACCAAAGCACCGAAAGGACCAACAAAACCAGATGCCGGTGTAATGGTACCCAAGCCTGCAACCATACCCGTGACTATGCCTAATACGCTGGGCTTACCATAACGTTTCCATTCAATAACCATCCACGTTAAAGCACCTGATGCAGCACCAATATGCGTAGCTAACATGGCCATGCCTGCACGACCATCGGCAGTCAAAGCACTGCCAGCATTAAAGCCAAACCAACCAACCCATAACATACCGGCACCAGTTACGACCATGGTCATATTATGTGGAGGCATCGCAGTCGTTGGAAAACCTTTTCTTTTACCCAATACTAAAGCGGCGACTAAGGCAGCGACACCTGCATTAACATGAATGACAATACCACCGGCAAAATCCATGACACCTAACTTAGCGAGCCAGCCATTGCCCCAGATCCAATGACAAACTGGCATATAAACAATAATTAACCATAAACTGCTAAACAAAAGCATAGCTGAAAATTTCATTCGTTCAGCAAAAGCACCGACAATTAAAGCTGGGGTAATAATGGCAAAAGTCATTTGGAACATGAAATAAACCGATTCAGGAATATCTCCGGTCATTGAGCCCTTACCTATACCTGGTAAAAAAACTTTAGACGCGCCACCTATAACAGATTGTAAATTTCCACCATCGGCAAAAATAAAACTGTAAACGCCTGCCAACCAAAGTATGGACACTACACAAGTAATGGCAAAACACTGCATTAACACCGACAATACGTTTTTACTTCTTACTAAGCCTGCGTAAAACAAAGACAAGCCAGGAATCGTCATAAACAACACTAAAGCTGTTGATGTTAATACCCAAGCTGTATTGGCTTGATTCAACTCTGCTGCTGACGCTATTGTAGGTAGCAATAGTAAGGCCGCCAGCAGCCAATTTCTCTTATTATTATAGCTATCAATCATTATTCGTTCCTAAGCGAGTTAAATCGCATCCTCCCCAGTTTCACCGGTTCTAATACGTACGACTTGTTCTAGATTAGACACAAATATTTTTCCATCGCCAATTTTCCCAGTATTTGCGGCTTTGACTATCGTGCTAACCGCTTTTTCAACCATGTCATCAGCTACGGCAATTTCTAACTTGATTTTAGGTAAAAAATCGACGACATATTCAGCGCCTCTATACAATTCAGTATGGCCTTTTTGACGACCAAAGCCTTTTACTTCAGTGGCAGTAACGCCAGCAACGCCGATTTCAGATAATGCTTCTCTTACATCATCCATTTTAAATGGCTTGATGATAGCGGTTATTAGTTTCATGTTGGCTCTCATTTATTAAGATAATGACTACAGACTGCAATCATAGTGAATT
>Ga0118677_10001159_pt1 | contig 56554 bp, 50 predicted proteins | sample AliMusrvi5mmetaG_FD_86154 | JGI IMG/M metagenome (GOLD analysis project Ga0118677, IMG submission 86154)
TGATATTAGCGGAATTGAATTTAAAGAGGCAAAAGATATTATCGGACCAATATCAGATCTCCCTTGTGTTATTGCAATTATCCTCTTTGGATCTGTTGCGAGAGGAGAAAAAACGCCAATCTCTGACATTGATATCTGTGTTATTACAAATAGTGGCATAAACGACGATATCAAAGATACTATAATGAGTTACTCCTCACGAGTTATCGATATCAGGCTCTTTTCTGACCTCCCGCCAGTCATTCAGTACCAGGTCATTAAAGAGGGGAAGTTTCTCTTTTCGAGGGATGATTTTTCCCTGAATACAATAATAATCTCTTCAATACGTGAATGGCTTGATTTTCAAAGTACGTATGCCCGGGCATGTTATGCAGCTATCAGAGGTCCTGGATAATGAAAGAGATTCCGAGTTATACAAGGTTGGGTCCTGTGTTGCTGGATATTGAAAATTACATATCGGATATGAATGAATTCACAATAACAAGAAAAAACTGGAACCAGGACAAATGGGATACCTATTCACTTTCAATGATAGCATTCTCACTCCTTAACAGAGTTATTGACCTTGGCGAGGTAATTATCCAGGAGATGCGATTGGGAGTTCCGCAACATTATCGGGATATCTTTTCGATTCTTGCTAAAAACGGGATTATTGATGAAACTATCAGTAACGAGCTGAGTTCCCTTGTTTACTATCGAAATCTCCTGTCACATGAATATCAGAGAATCACTACAAAAGACCTTCAAAAAATTTTAACAAAAATATCGGTTATTCAGACGTTCCTTGATACAATTCGAGCAGGTCTTAAATAGCCTCATCCGTTCAATTGTAAAAAAAAGTTTTGTTAATATTCAGTAAGGTTGTTAAAAGACCCCCCATACTCTGCAAGAAGTGAGGGGTCCTGAGTTGGTATGACATACATTACAGGATCTTTATTCAGAAGGTGCTCTACAAAATAACTGTACATACGGCTTAGATAGTATGAATCAAAGAAGAACCTGTGATCTTTTCCCGGGAGAACAAGCATATCAAACATCTTTTTCTCTTTTATGAGGGATGCAGCGAACTGCATGGTCATCGATGGATTTACATTATCATCAACATCTCCGGTTATAAGGAGAAGATGTCCTTTGAGGTTTTTTGCCTTGATACCTGTAACCTGTTCATAGTAAGAAGTAGTGTTCACAGGGTAACCCTGATATTTCTCAACAAATAGAGAATTATAAAGCCGGTTGTCGTAATTACCGGCTGAAGCAACTCCTACATCATAAAAATCAGGATAAGTAAGCAATGCCTGTGCTGTCATGAAACCGCCTCCTGAATGGCCATATATACCAACCCTCGAGAGGTCCATCCATGAACGGTTCAAAGCAAGCTGCTGGAGACCTGTGACGTGGTCAGAAATCCCTCCAACATCTCCCATATGCCCATAACTCACATCATGGAAGTTCTTATCACGGTATGCGGTCCCCCTTCCGTCAAGAAAAACAACGATAAATCCAAGGTTGGCGAGGGTCTGGCCCGCCAGCGCGAAAATGCCGTGCAACTTGCCCGCAGTGATGCGCGTGAGGTGCTGGCGCGTTTCGGGCAGATGGGCGCGCGCAAGCTGGCGGCGGTCAGTTGATAAGTCCCACCCCCTGACTCCCGCCGGCGGCTTGCCTTCCGGCGGGAGTCTCCCCAACATCCCCGCACCATGCCCTACCAACAGCAAGCAGCGCGCCAGCTCCGCCGGCATGTGATCACACATCAGGATGTCTGCGGGGCCAACGACCAGGTGACCACGGAGTTGGACGCCCTCGGGTTCTGGAGCAAGCGGCTCAACAAGGTCCAGGTTTATTGGGTTCCCGCGTCCCTGCGCCATTACGGCTGGTATTTGAATCACATCTACATCCCGGGCATCAACGGCGCCCAGCTCTCCGATTTGATTTGCGGCAGGCACACACGGCTGACCGACGTGCTGCGTCATGAATGGGCGCACGCCGTGGCCGACCGCCACCAGAACCTGATGGACACCCGGCGCTTCGAGCGCGTGTTCGGCGGCCCCTACGAATCCACGGACGCGGTTTGGGAATATGACGTCGACCGCCACCTGACAAAATACGCGGCCACCATGCCCTGCGAGGATTTCGCGGAGGTATTCCACTACTACCTTCGCCACAAAGGCCGTCTGCCCCTCCGCCTGGCCGGCAAGCCGGTGATTGTCCGCAAATGGCAATTCGTGAAGTGGCTGGCCAGGAGCATTTCATCCGGTGCCTTCTAACCAAGCGGCACGCTGATATCCGCCACCGCCTGAATTTCCCAGCCCGCCCGGTCACGCACCCCGCGGGCATTTTCGTGCCCATTTCCCACAAGCCATTACCAATTCCCGTCAGGCATTCCTCCTCCCCTCAGACTGATTTTCAACCACCACCTCTCCCGCCACTCCCATCACCAAATTCCACCACTCCCACCACCAACAAAACCAATTCAGCACAAGCATCGCGGAGAGGGCGGCCTGATTTCAACGGGTCGCCCTTTCCGCATCCATCCTCCTTCAACTCCGCTGACTCAATCACAACCAACCTCTAACCAATAACAATCAATCACAACCCCATGTCGCACTTCACCACCATCCAGACCCAGATCAAGGACCTTGACGCCCTGGTATGCGCCTGCGTCGAACTCAAGCTCAAGCTTGTCCCGAATTCCACCTGCCGCGGCTACGCGGGCGTTGTCCGCCATGCACCGTACGTTATCAAACTCAAGGGTCCCTACGACATCGCCGTCGAACCGTCGAAGGAAAAGGACGGCACCTACGGCCTCACCACCGACTGGTGGGACGGCCACGTCGCCAAGGAGGTCGGCACCGGTTACGGCCGCCTGCTGCAAACCTACGGCGTGCACAAGACCTTGCGCGAGGCCAATTTGCGCGGTTTGCGCAGCACCCGCCAAACCCAGGCTGACGGCTCGATCCTGCTGACGTTGGAAGGAGGTGCGCTGTGATCCGCCGCATCCACGTCCGCGTTTCCCCAAATGGGGAAATTGTCGTCGAGGCCGAGGGCTTCCAGGGCAAGGGTTGCGAGGCCGCGACCAAGGCGATCGAGGAGCGCTGGGCAAACCCCGGGCGCGCGTCCGCAAACCCGAATACTGGCGGCAGGCACAGCAACAAAACCGGCAGCAACTCGGCGGAGGTGAATGATGAAAACCACCCTCCGCTTCCAGCCCGGCGGCACCATCGACTGCATGTACACCGAGGTCATTGATCTCCGTGCGCTTGGAAGGCTGGAAGTCTTCCGGGCCACGGACATCCGCTTCAGTGAGAAAACCCAGTTGTGGCATGTGCGCTGCGCCTCCACCGGCGAGCTCCTCCACACCGATCCCTCGCGCGGCGCCTGCCTCGCCTGGGAACGCCAGCACCTCGGTCCGCCCAACCCGGAGGCACCGAGGCCCGCCAACACCTATCCGAACATCAAGGACAACCCAAAACCACAGACCTGAAATCAAACAACCAATCAACCAACGACTAACCAACAAAATGCAAAACCAACTCACCACCTATTTGCGGGCCGGCTATCCCGGTCTCGCCGTCATCAGTTCCGAGGAAGCGCGGGCCGAAGCCGAAATCGCGGCGGCCTGCACCTCGCTCAAGCGCCGCCTCCACGCCTGGTCCTCGACCGAGGGCCTGGTCGACACCCAGGAAGGCCGCGTCACCCAATGTCCCGATCCGCTTGAAGCCCTCCAGCTTCTCGACGGCATGTTCGCCGCCGACAGCCCGCGCCACGTCGTGCTCATGCGCGACCTGCAACTCCACCTCGACCAATCCGATCCGATGCTGGTGCGCCGGATCAAGGACATCCTGCGGGTGGCCAAGGCCAACGGCCACGCCCTCGTTCTGCTGGGCTGCCGCCTGAAACTCCCGCCCGAACTCCTGCACGAAATCACCCATGTCGATTTCAGTCTGCCGGACGCCGCCAAACTCGGCGCGGTGTTGGACGGCATTTTGAAATCAGCCAAGATCAAGACCGTCCATGACGCGGTCAGGGAAGCGGCGTTGCAAAGCGCGCTGGGCCTCACCACCACCGAGGCCGAGAACGCGTTTGCGTTGTCGGTTGTCAAAACCAACGGCATCGACCACCAGATTGTGGCACGCGAGAAAGCACACACGCTGAAGCGCAACGGCCTTGTGGAAGTCGTGGAGGCCACCACCAGCCTCGATGACATCGGCGGGCTGGGTCTTCTCAAGGAATGGCTCGGACGCCGCAGCGGGGCCTTCAGCGCGTCAGCCAAGGCCTACGGGCTTCCCGCGCCCAAGGGCTTGTTGATCGTCGGCATCCCCGGCACCGGCAAGTCGCTCACCGCCAAGGCCACGGCCGGTGCGTTCGGGCTGCCGTTGCTGCGGTTGGACATGGGCTGCGTGTTCGGCGGGATCGTCGGGCAATCGGAAGCCAACCTGCGTGCGGTCATCCAGACCGCCGAGGCCATCGCACCCTGCGTGTTGTGGATCGATGAAATCGAAAAGGGGTTTTCGGGCAGCAAGTCCAGCGGCTCCACCGACGGTGGCACCTCCTCCCGCGTGTTCGGCTCGTTTTTGAGCTGGATGCAGGAAAAGACGGCTCCGGTGTTTGTCGTGGCGACCGCCAATGACGTGACCAAGCTCCCGCCCGAGTTCCTGCGCAAGGGGAGGTTTGATGAGATGTTCTTCGTCGATCTGCCCGACGCCTTGGAGCGCGCGCAGATCTGGGACATCGTGATCAAACGCCACGGCCGGCCGCCGACCAACTACGACACGGTGGTGCTCTCCCGCGCCTGCGAGCTGTTCACCGGTGCGGAGATCGAGGCGGTGTTCATCGACGCCTTGCACGAGGCTTATGCCGACGGCCGGGAGCCCAAGGCCACCGACATCCTGGAGGCCATGACCCGCTGCGTGCCGCTGGCGCAGTTGATGGACGGCGAGATCTCGACCCTGCGCCACTGGGCCAGGGGCCGCGCGCGCGAAGCCGCCAGCCACTCCAATCGACCGCGCACCGGCCGGCGTATCAGCCAGGAGAATTGAGCGGAAACGCTCCGACGCAATTACACTGCTACGGGGAGTTCAAACCTCTCCGTGGCTTTGCTCTTGTATTACCATGCGATATTCCTCAGGATGCTCGACTGAGTATGATATTTTGAGCGAGCCCTTCCATTTTGTATTGTTCAAGAAATGCGTTTGTGCCCTCAGTGGTTCCGACGCTTTTGTACCAAGAATTACACCAGTGATACAGGCTGGTGGCAGATAGTAGAACATGTGACCACCGTCTTCCTTGCAGGCGTCCCTATTAAGTAAAAGGCGGACCTCGTTCTCGTATGTCCACACTTTGCTCTTGCACGCCAATAATTCGGTCCTGAAGGGATCCCCAAATCTAAGCACCGGTCGAGTATCTGTATAGTCAACGGTGAGGAGCCCCATATTATTGCCATTGCTGTCCGGGTAGTTGGCGAAGAGAACATTGTCACCATCGAACTCAACAACAATTCCTTTGTGGCAATCCGCATAGTGACCCCACATAACGATGTCGTCGGGCTTCGTAGTTAGACAAACAAACCCAACGACCTTCGTAAATCGTGAGCGCAATTCATGGGGTATCTCTCGTATTCCTTCTTCACGGTGTGAAATCGACCCGTTAACCCATTCAGTCCTCTGCCTTTCGTATTCGATTGGATTGAATTGTTTTGCACGCTTTGCTGGATTGAAGACTGGGTCATTTTCTACGGAGTTTTCGAATTCTTGGTTCCAGAACGCCTTGTCTATTGGGTAGTCGATTCGTGGGAGAACCTCGAAGGGATCATTTGTTAGACTAAAATCGCAGACCTTGATACGGTTGTTGATAAGAATATCCAGGCCAGCAGGGGCAACGTACTTGTAGTATTTCATTTTCAATTTGGAGTTAACATGAATCACATAAGGCATTTACTCCGTGTAAGCGCCATTTGCTTAACAGGGAAAATGCCACACTGACGCTTCCATACGAGGTTCGTATCATGAGCACGGCTTCTAACCCGCCACGTAGAGCGTGCCAAGCCCAAAGTGTCCCCCCGTGAAATTTCGGGCGACCTAGCCTTTCTGCCACTGGGAACGCCCATTGCGACCCAGTCCATCCCTTTCCCGCACCCGCGTTCAGCACTTCTGGACCCTCGTGCCATCCGCCAGGGCCGCCCGGTATCAGCCCGGTAGCCTCCTCATGCCCGTGTCACCAACCAACAAACAAACATCACCATGAACCCAACCACAACAACCACCCCGATCCAATCCACATCCCTCTATTTCCGCGAGGGACCATCCGACAAGGAATACCATGCCGCCATCGAAGCGCATGGCGACGGCTTCATCGTGACCTTCGCCTTCGGCCGCCGTGGCAGCACCCTGACCACCGGGACCAAGACACCCGATCCCGTGTCACTCGCCCAAGCCACCAAGGTCTTTGACAGGCTCGTCGCCTCGAAGATCGCCAAGGGCTATCGCGCTTCCGGCGAAACCGCGGCTCCCTACCGGCAATCCGGCGGCGAGGGAACCGACACCGGCATCCGCTGCCAACTCCTCAACGCGGTAGACAGCAGTGAGCTGGACCGCCTGCTTGGTGATATTCACTACTGCCTTCAGGAAAAGCACGACGGCCGCCGACTGTTGGTCCGCAAGAAGAGCGATGAAATCACCGGTATCAACCGCCGGGGACTTGTCGTGGCCATCCCCGAGTCGATCCGCCAGGCGGTGGCCGCAATCCCGTTTGATGTCCTCATCGATGGTGAGGCCGTGGGTGACACCCTGCATGCCTTCGACCTGCTGGAGGTGAACGGCAACGACCTGCGCCAGCGCCGCTATCTGGATCGCGCTGTCAGCCTGCTGAGGTTGCTCGACAACGCCAGCCCGGCCCTGAGTCCGGCGAAAACCTTCATTGATTCCGCCACCAAGCGCCGGATGTTTGAGAGCTATCGCCAAAACAACCGTGAGGGCGTGGTCTTCAAGGAAACCGATGCGCCCTTCAGTCCGGGCCGTCCCACATCCGGCGGCACGCAGTTGAAGTACAAGTTTGTCGAGAGTGCATCATTCGTCGTCACCGCCCGCAATGCCAGGCGCAGTGTCGCGCTCGGCCTATACAACGGCGATGGCAATGACGATAAGCTGGTACCCGCCGGCAATGTCACGATCCCGCCCAACCATGCGGTGCCGGCGGTGGGCGAGGTTGTGGACGTGAAATATCTCCATGCGTTCTTGCAGAGCGGTTCGATCTACCAACCGGTCTATGTCGGCAAACGCTGCGACATCCCGGCGACCGAATGCACCGCCGACCAACTCAAGTACAAGAACACCGGCGAGGCTGCGGCCTGAGCGGATCATCTCATCACTGACAATCAACGGCTTTCGGCACCGCACCGCCTGAGGCAAGCCCGGTCGCACGACACGCAACAAGCGCGGCCGGGGCAACACGGGCCGTCATGGAGATATGCCCAAACTCCACGGCGGCCCATCCATTTCCCAATGACATGTAACCAACAACAACCCCCATGAATACAAACACGCATTCCAAAAGGCACCAGCTTGATCCGGCTCGAATCGTCCCGCTCGCCGCCTTGTCGGCTGTGGGTGCCGTCAATCGCAATCCGGGTCCTGCCAACCTTGACATGACCGCCGCCAGCACCTATGAGTCCGCGTTCGCCAACGGCATGGTTGACAGCATGGAATGCCGGAGCTGACGAACAGGCGCAACATCCAACCGCAACTCCATGAAACACTCCAAACACACCGCCGTCGCCGCCAAGGCGTCCGGCCCATCGGTTGCTTCAGTCCCATGCTTCACCGTCTTCTGTCAGGAAACCGGCGGCAACGGCACCAGCCGATCTTCCCGAAGACGCAGATTCGCTGAAAACGTGTGAGGGATGCCGATTACGAGGGGTCCCCAATCCCTTTCCAAGGATTGCTCACGAAGTAGCTGTGCAAATATCAGGAAGCGTTGCCGCCATTTCTGATTGAACCATCCTTGTCCTGATAGTGGATGCTGGGTGACTCGATGCCGTGGAGCAGCAGGTTCATGGCCGCGATGCGGAGCATCGTGATACCTCCGGCTTGTTTTTGCGGTTGAACACCTGAAATCACAAGGGGAGATTTCATCCGGCGCATCCCGGGCCAGGCACGCAGCATCACCCTGGTCGTTCCGCCCGAATCCCTGCCACCCTTGAAACGCGTCGAATCCTAACACATTCAATCCATGCCCGCCAAAACCAGGAAAACCGCAACGAAGCCCGACGGCTGGAGTGCCGCCCGGCAACACCTCGCCAACTGGGACAAGCCGGCGTTGCTGGCCCTGGTGAAAGACCTTTACGATTCCTCGGCGGTGAACCGCGATTTCATCCACGCCCGCTGTGAGGGTGCCGGTGGCGGCGGCGCGGTGCTTGAGACCTATCGCCGCAAGATCATCGGACAGTTCTTTTCCAAAAGTTTCATTGGCAACGGTCCGCTAAAACTGGGCGAGGCGCGAAAAGCCATCCGCGATTACCGCAAGGCCACCGGCAATCTCGCCGGAACAGTGGAACTGCTGATGACCTACGTGGAGAACGGCACCGAGTTCACCCGGCAGTATGGAGACATCAACGAGCGTTTCTACAACAGCCTGGAATCGGCGCTGGACGAGCTGGCCGGCCTGTTGCGCGGCAAGGCGCGGGAAACGTACCCGGAGGTCAGCGAGCGGCTGGCAACGCTGGAGATGAAGGCGGGTGGCATCGGCTGGGGCTATGGTGACCGTGTCTTCGAAGTGGTCGAGGATCTGAAGGATGAACTTTCACCGCCGATAATTGACCTTGCCCTTCAGTCGCTTGCCTGAAAACGGAACTTCCGCTAGAGTGACCGCATGATGCAGCCGAAATCCCCGATCCGTTCCCTGGTCACGTTCCTCGCACTGGTTGTCGGTCCATTGGTCCCGGTGCACGCCGAGGACCAGGCCGGTGCCGAGAAAACGAAGGTTCCTGTCAAGGCGGCGGTGGTGGACGCCAGGCAATGGAACGGGGAACCGGTTGGCAACATCGAGGTGACCTATGTCGATGGAACCCGTGACCGCTGGACGACGAGGGGTTCGTGTGGCCAACCCCGGGTGGCTGCGGACGGCACCGTGGGATGGACCGTCTTTGGGCCCGAGCGACCGGCGCAGACCGCTTCCTACAACATCCGCCCCAACGGCACCCTGGTGATCTGCCGCAAGGGCAAGGTGATCTGCCGGGCTGCGGCGGCCCTGGGCTTTATCGAGGAGTGGGGTTTCCTCAAGGACGGCAAACGCCTTGTGGTGAAGAGCCGCGCGCTCCATGGCCCGGCGACGGTGGAACTCATGGAGACGGAAACCGGCAAGGTAGTGGAGGTGGTCAAGGCATCGGCCGACAACCTCCCGGACTGGGCCGCTCCTTATCGTGAGTGAACCGCAGCAACAGGTCGTCCTTCACCCACCGTGCAGCCTGTCACCCGCGATGCCAGTGGCCGTCTGACGGCACATGATACACCCGTGCCAACGGCAGTGAGACGTCTCTTCCTGCCGGAAAAATCCCCTTGTCCGCGGGAACCAAGGGGGCTACAAGCGGTTCTCATGAAATCCTGGAACCGCGGATGGCTCGGTGCATTGTTGGGCGCGGCCTTGGTGGCGGCGGCAGGAGGCGCCGAACCCGCGAGTCTAACGAAAGAAATGCGAGTCCGGCTTGAGCGCGACGGGTTTTGCCTCAGCGACGAAACGGCCGATGGCATGGCCGGTCCCTATCTGGGTGGCCCGGATGTTCCGGTATTCATCACCAGCGACTCCCTATTGGCCTACTTCCACGGAATGTTGCGCGAGACGATGGTCCACCGCGATGCCGCCCTGGCCAAAGCTCTGGCAGCCGGCTTGGCCGATGGTTGGGCCAATCTCGACAAGCTGAAATCAGAGGAGCCCGGGGCGGACCCGCTGGTGTGCAAGGCCGCGATGACCCGCGCGAAAATCGTCTGCGGCACGGCACTGAGATTGTTGGATCCGGCGTGGCGTGCGACCGATCCCGTGATCGAGGGTGAAATTGCTGCGGAAGTGGCGCGAGTCGAGGCTGCCAAGGAGAAGTCCAAGCCCGAGTGGCTGGGCAAGCCCGAGCCGTGTTTCATGGCCATCGACTATTCCTCCTGCAAGCCGGTGGGACTTCACGCCGATAACCCCGATGAAGCCTGCTATTTCCGGGCCGTCCGCTTTTTGCAGATGATCCCATTCCGCTTGTCCCGGCAGGAGGAATTGTTTTCGGCATGCTATCTCCTGCGGGCGTTTGCCGAGGGCACGAAAATGCCGGCGTTGCGATTGATGAACGATGCGAATGAGTTGCTCGGGGAATCGGCAATCGTTTTCTCCGGTTCCATGATCGATCCAAGGGAATCGTCGGCGACACCGCTGCGCAGCATGCTCGGGGAAGGACTGACCTATCAGACTCCGGCTGAGCCTCCGCCGTATTTGATTAACAACCTGGTCGCCAACTGCAAAATGCCACCCACGGAATACGATACCCGCATGATCTCCCCACTCGCGCCTCCCGACTCGGTGGTGTTTCAACGGGTGATGGACAAATTCATGCGCGGGGAGCAAATGGATGATCCACCCGACGCGCTGCTCGCCGCCGCATGGTTGGGCGACAAGCAGGCGAGGGCTAAAATGATCCTGCGCTACCCGGGTTGCGAGGAGTTGCTCACCACGCGGAAACCGATCCGCTTCCGCCACGGAATTGAATGGGAGCAAACAACCGTGCCACTTTTCGAAGCCTATTACGCGGCGTTGCGAACCTTGATGTCGGGCCCTGAAGATGGCGCGCCACGCTTCATGCGCAGGGACGCATGGCATCTCAAGACCCGGCAAACCGTGCTCGCGTCGTGGGCCCGGTTGCGGAATTGTTTCGCCTTGGAGGCACCGGGAGGCCTGGGTATCCTCGGGGGGCCGCATGAAACTCCCGGCTTTGTGGAACCGGTTCCCGATTTCTATCAGAAACTTGGCCGTGCCGCCAATCACATGGCCATGATCTGTCAGCAGAACAAGGACTCTAATGCAGTCACGAAGGACGCTATTACCGTCACGAACGAGGCCGTCGAGTGGCTGTTTTTTGAAATGCTCTGTTCCCGGTTGGAGGCGATGGCGCACAAGCAATTGCGGGGCATCGAGTGGAACGATGCCGATCGCCTGCTTATCGGTGCGTATGGACACCGCTTGCTCAATAATTGTGACGACGCACCGCGGGCGGCTGCGGTGGCGCGGACGGGAGCATCCGGGACCACCCTGATCGCCGCCGCCGGAACAAACCGGGTGATCTGGGTGAATTATCCGTGGAAAGGCAAGACGGTGTTGTGCCGGGGGGCGGTGATGACGTTCTATTCATTCACGGCACCCGCTCCGCTCACCGACAGGGAATGGCAGGCGCACCTGAAATCCCAGACCGCGCCGCAGCCGCCGGCGTGGTTGCGAGGAATTAGCTTTTGAGGCGAAGGCCGTTGGAAGAGCCGGTGGCGGGAGCGGAGGGCGGGAAAATGGTGTGAAATACGAGCGTCCCCGGTCGCGCACATTTGCGCTGGCGGGGCGCATCGCGCGCCGACACCCAGCAGCTGATGGCTATTCGACTTCCACCGTCACCACTCCAAGAATTCTTGTTTCTCGGCGTTGCAACAGACGGCCCAGCGGCGTGAGCGTCTGCCAATAAATCAAAACCATCACCCCGCAAAGCACAGCGGAGCAGGTGAGGTTGACGGGCACGAACGCTGGCAGGTCGCTCCGGTGCCAAAGCAGTGCCACTAGTGGTCCGGCGAATACAGGCACCATCGCGATGGGCAGCAGCATTTGGCATAAAATCATCACGAACATCGCCAACCCAGGCATTTTGGTTGGCTTCATCGTGCCGGGCTGGATGCGAAATGGCATCAGGATGGAGAGCAGATTACCAGCAAGGCTTGCGATCAACAGCAGAGTCATGAGCTGGAGCACAGCGGCGACCACTGCCAGCAGCGGCAGATGCAGACATGCTGAAACCAACACCAGCAGGATTAAGCCTAAGCTGAAACCGACGGGTAGAATGGCAAGATTTTTACCCAACAAAATATGTCGCCGATCTGCTGGCGAAAGGATCAGTGAACGGAAACCATCGCGGTCGAAACCAAACTGGTTCGTGAAAAATTGAACGAGGATGAACGTCGAGAACACCACCACGCCCGTGGCGATGAATGGCTTGGTCACGTCGTCCAGGCTGAGTGGCGACCTGAGGAAGATCATCGCCCCGACGATCAGAATTGACATCACCGAGCCTGCCAATGCCATTTTCACCTCCGGCGCACGGAGCAGGGACCGGAGCGTGGCGAGCGCCAACGCGGACGACTGTTCGGGCACCCCCGGCAGTTGCCATTCCAGAAAGTGATTTCCCGATTGGGTTGTCACGGGGGGCGTTTTCGCGGCAACACCGATTGGCTTGCTCCGCGGCGCTGTTTTACCTCCGGTGTCGCCCCGATAAAATCTCACTGAGCTGCGATACGCGCGGCGAAGCCCCAGCGCCGCGAGACCAAGGCAGCCCACCGTGCCATACAATGCAGGCAATACATGTTTTTCGGCCAACCCTTGGGCGCCGACGGACACCCAGAGTGGCGGGATGAATCCCTGCGCTGCGACGAGGTTGTTGAACCATTCCTGCGAAGCGGCATCGCGGCTGTCGTGCTGGTGCTTCCGACCTTCACCACTGACAGATCTCTGACCGGATGCGGAATGACGGCCCAGAATGTTGAAATAAAGATTCGGGCCTTGCGCGAGAAGAACGAACGAAAGCGAGATGCACATGATGACCGTGCGCCGGCGCCGGGGGTTGCTCATCATGGACGCCAGCCAACCGCGCAAGCAATACGTCCACGCCGTGATCATGACGACCATGCTGAACGCCAGCGGGATCAGCAATAGCATTTCCGCCCCGCGCGCTATTGCCAGACCGATGGCCAGCCCCAGCATCACGGGAACCATGACGACAATGCTCAAGGTGAAGTGCGAGACGAGGTAATTGACAACGAAAAGTTGGCCGAGTGCGACCGGGAGATGCATCAACTTTTGCAAATCGATTGTTTCCGAGCGTTGGAGTTCCGTGAACAGTCCGATCAACCAGAAAAAAAGAAATACCGCCGTGACTCCAAACCAGATTCCCATGATGACGGCCGGCTTGGCATCGCCCAAACCGAACGCCGCCCCGAGAAGCGCAGCCGCAAAACATCCCACCGAGACCACGATGGCACCGAAACCAACCAGCACGACGAGCACCGCGCCGATGCTGCCACCGCGTGCCCATTGATTGCGCATGAGCCGCCAGCGCAGCCAAAGTATCGTTTTGAGTTGCTCCTGATTCATTCCAGCCAGCTCAATTTCTGCGTCTCGCCCTCGCTGTTGCCGACGACCGCGAGAAACTTATCCTCCAGCGAGCCGTCCCGGTGCAATTCCTCCATCGTGCCTTGATGCACCAGTTTTCCGTGCGCAATGATGCCCACATCCGTGCACAGTTTTTCCACGATTTCGAGGATGTGCGACGTGAGGAAAACCGTGGCACCGCGGCCGACGCATTGTTTGAGCGTGTCGCGCAACACCCGCGACGCCACCGCGTCCACGCCTTCGAATGGTTCATCAAGAAACAGAAGATCCGGATTCGGAATCAGCGCTGCGGCGAGCGCCAGTTTCTTTTTCATACCGTGTGAAAATTCCACCGTCAGCTTTTTCTCTTCATGCGCCAGATCCATCATCACCAGCAACTCCTCGGCGCGGGCGCGCACGGTGTCGCGCGGCAACAGATACATGCGCCCAATAAACGTGAGATACTCGCGGGCGGTCAGGTTATCGTACAGGGCGAGATTCTCCGGCACCACTCCAATGCGACGCTTCACCTCCAACGCACGTTTGGGATCGCCCAGATCCTCGCCGAGAATCCGCATGATTCCGCCACTGGGAGCCAGCAACCCAGTCAGCATCTTGATGGTCGTGGATTTGCCTGCACCGTTCGGGCCGAGGAAACCATAGAACCGACCAGCCTCGACACGAAGGCTCAATTCATCCACGGCTCGAAACTTCCCGAAGTCCCGCGTCAGGTTGGAAGTTTCGATTGCGATATCCAAAAGCGATAAAAGGTGGGAGTCCACAAATTGTTTCACAATACCGATTTTCTATCGGGCAGGAGTGTTTTGCACCGATGTTGACCACCTCACCAGAACAAAATTCCGGATTAGGGCCACCTGCCGGGCTTGGCGTTTCCAGGCATGATCGGCTTGGCGGCGGCCGGGCTTTGACCTCGCATTTGCCTTACCCCGGGAATCGTGCGGAACCGGCCCCAGAGTGCTGCCCGCCGTCCATGCCTCAACACGTGTCCCGCCTGGCAAGCTCAGGCTGCCTGCGCCAATCCTCAGCGCAATGCCGCGGCCATAAGCCCACGTGGCTGGAGCCAACTTCGTGGCGGGTTGATGCGCCGGGGGCCTGGGTGCTAACCGGGCTTCGACGTCTTTAGATGTTGGATTGCCTATCATTGTTTTGATCCGATCTGTTTTTGTATCCGGTCAAACTCAAATCACGTCATTGCATCCCTGCGTTTCCGGGCGTTGTCGTCAACCTCGGCCAATATCCTGAGTATCTCAGCGTCACAAGGCAGCTCGTCAACCGGGTTCAAGATCCGCTGAATTTCCGCCTCAAGTTCCCGATCCGGCTCCACGACATGCTGCGGCTCATTTTCGCAGCCGGGTGTGTATTTCTTGAGCGCCGGGAGTTGTGACAAGTCAATTTGAGGATCCGGGGGGTCCACCATGTTCGCCAGCATCCACTGCGGATAACGATCATCATGAACGACAATGGGCGGAGCGCCGGGGGCATCTGAAGGCAGATGAATGAAGTCCATGATGGGTTTGTCCCACGCCGGGTGACGCCAGCCCCGGCCATGCGGCCCATAGGCGTAAATATCCGGGCCCATGTCAGGTTGCTCCGTCCGGGGATCGTCAGGCAATTTTTCCAGCGGCGAATTGCGCAGCCTGTGCTTGTACCTTTTTTTGAGGTGAAGGGTCCGTGTCTTTTTTCGAGTTCGTTTAACAGGAAGAGGCGTAAGCCTCTTCCCTGGATTCCTTGAACACTTGAGTTCTTTACTTAGGGGGTTGGTTTTCAACCTTTCCGCTTCCTCGTCCAAAAGAGGGGGCAAATCGTTGTTGCCGCCATTATTTTCCGGCAGCACTTCGCCGGTGTCCTCATCGACTTCCCGCCACCAGCCATACGTGTATCCCGGCTCCGGATCGAAGTCCGCATACGGTCGCAGGCCGTCGAGTTTCGCCGCCTCATAGCCCTGCCGCGCCTCGTCGGGTTTGCCCCTCTTCGGGATCGTGGAGATCGCCTTCTCCCGGAACACCGCATACTGCGGGGTCTTGGTGAAGAAGTCATGCATCAGCTCCGCCTCCGGCAGCCCGCAAGGTCTCTCACTGTACTTCCAGGTCCAGACCGTGGCGTTAGGCACATGCCGGTCCGGGCTCCCCACATGGATTGCGTGGCCAGCCATGCGCAGCTCGCGATTCACCTGCTTGGCCTTGGACAATCCCCAGCCGAGCGCCGCGCACCAGTTGGCCGGCGGGTTGTTGAAACAGAACTTGGGTCCCCGGCTGAGGCACCAGATCAGGGCGAGACGCGCGCTATCGCTCAGGTAGCGGGCGTCCGAGAGCGCGGCATCAATCTGCACCCAGGGTGTGGCGCCGTATCGCCAATTGGCGTACACGCCCGTTCCGTGGCCTTTGTTAAGCGCCTCCAGCTTGTGCTTGGGGGCCCTCGCAATGCTTGAGGGATGATCGATGAACTCCCTAAGGGCTTTCCTGGCGGCTTCCAGGGCCTCGACCTTGAACTCACTGATGCGAGGAACTTCAACGGGGGGTAATTTCTTTTTCATGGGGTATCAGGACGAGGGTTGAAAACAGTTGCCGCCTTTGCCCGGAGGCAAAAGCAGCGACGATCACGCCCCTCATCCCGATTCGTATATATGTTTTGTGTGCCCCCGAAACTGCTGGCGCTGCCAGAAGCCTGCGCCAACGACCGCCGGAACGCAAGCCATTTTCACACAAACCCTCAAGTGTCATCATCGGCCCATGGTGCATGCCAGCGGTCGGGCGCGCCGCAGCACAATCAACGCCGCGTCCCTGGACTCGCTGCGCTTTGCCAGGTGCTTGCCCAGATCCAGCAGCACCTGCACTTCCGCGGGACCCGGATTAAATGCATCGAGCACTGCGTCAGCTCTTCCGGGGTCATTACTGATCTTTTCCAGCAACATGCGCGTGAGCGCCTTCGACAACCGAACGTCGGGTTCATCCATGAGCTCGATGGTTCCGTCCCTGAACGCGGCGGCACTCACGCCCCTCCGAAGTGCAAGGTTGCTCTTCCGCCTCTTGCGGGGCTCACCCGACGGTTCCTCGTCCGGGCCCGGAGGGGCGGGAAAGTCAATCGCGACATAATCGCCCACAACATGGAGGTCCGCCTTGTCGAACAGCTCGGAGACCATCGCCCTGATGTCCTCGAATTTGTAGGCGCCATCGGGTCCTGTCAAGCCGTCGACGTCGAGCGCGCAATTACGGAAAATAACCTTCGGGATACACAATGATTCAATAGGCTTCATGGCCAAGAGACATATCATGGACTCCGGGGATTGTCACCTATAATATATCATGAGTTTCGACTAAAGTTCCCGGGGCAGTCGCGTTGTGAGCCGAAGGAAGGTCACGGCGTCAGTGTCAGTGACAAGTTTTCCGCACCTGCATCACCGCGCCGCTCCCCGGCCTGTGCTGAACAATTCATTGCCGACAATCGCCATCCGGATTCTCCTTGTTCTTCCGGGGCTTTCAGCCATCCGACCTCAGCCTGGGTTGATGACCAAGCCCTTGCCCGGCCCCGTGTTTTTTCCACGCAGTATCATCCGCTGCCTCCCGGTGCCTAGACAGCCACCACCTTCCCCGCCTGATCCCGCACCTGATCACAAGCTTGCAATCTGCTCAGCACCTCATTGAGTTCCGGGCTACGCAGGCGGTGAAACATCCGGCGAATCTGGCGGCGGGTTAACGCATACCCCTCGTCCCGCAACTTCACCAGTACCTGCATTTCCATCGCATTGATTTGCGGGCAGCCTGTCGCAAGCTCACGGCGCAGCCACCCCAGCGAGCGTCTGCGGATTTGCCTGGCGATGCTCAACGCCACGGATGTCAGCATCAATGTTTCCATGGGACGCTGCGGCCGGTGTTCCAAAAGCCAAAACATAGCGGCCAGCGATTGACTCAGTCCCATTACGGGCTTTGCCAATCTCCTGTACTCCATGGGAAATTCCTGGACATCCCGGTGCTCGTCATCGGCCGCATGCTTCAGCAACTCCCTACACCGTTCGTTGGGCTCGAACGTCATCACCTGGTGAGACTCGCGCATTGCCAGCAAATGGTTTAACAGCATGGCAAAGGCCTGGAGGTTACGGCCCTCGTCAAAAAAGATGTTGCGATGATGCACAACCCCATGGTCCTCAAGCAAGGTGTTCATCCGCATCCCGCCGCCGTATGGAGCCGCCAGCAGCAATGGGTTTCCGGGAAATCGTAGGTCCTGGATTCCTGATTCACCTCGTTCACACCAGCCAAAGACAGAGACTCTGGGCCTTGACCTCTCCAGGTGCCCCCACAACGCGTTGTATTGCTCTTGGGCATCACACAGCGCCCGCAGATGCCGCGAGCCCTCCACGAGCACCACAGCGCCGTCCTCAGCCAATCCCTGAACCAAACACGGACCGTCATCGTGTGTTACCAGATACCTGCCAATTGGGGGGCTGAAACCAGGAAGTCCATGTTCAAGGGATGCCGGTAGCGGGAAGGGAGCGGGATTGGCTCGCCGCAACATCTCTTGAACCGCATCATCGTCATCATCCTCAGGCTGCTGAACGAGACCGGAAGAGATCAGCCCGTCTGCAAAGCCGTTGTCATCCTGATCCTTCTTCCTCGCATGGATGCCTGCCATGATTGGCTTCAACCACAGCGGGCAACTCCGCCGGCGGCTAACGAGCATCGTGTTGCGAGCCACCCTCATCGGATTTCCGCGATGATCCACAATCAGGTTGCCGGCGAAATGCGTGAGCATCAAGAGCATCACTTCAAACACCAACTGCTGGTCCACACGCCGCACGTGGGCAATGGACGCCGCGTCATCCGCCAGTTCCTTCAGGAATTGCGGCTCAATCATCCTGCTGCCGAAGAAAGCCTCAGACGATTGCCATAATTAACGAGCTTGCCGCTTGCCAGAAGCCTGTCGATGGCCGGTCGATGAATTGCGTAATCCTGTTTATCGAACCCCCGGATGACTTCCCGCGGTGTAGGCGTCCCGCACTCACGCACCCGCTGCAAGATCTTTTGTTCATGCTGGTCCTCGGCCGTCCGCTTATGGCGCTCGCGAATTGCTGAGAGCAACTTGCAATGCCGCTGCCATAAGATCCGTGAGCAATTTACGGCCAGGTTCAAAATCATTTGGTCGCAAGATCTTTCTGGATGAAGCTGTGTAAAGAGCCAGGCAATCGACGTCGGCAATTCGGCAAAGGCCATTGCACCATAATCTCCGGCTTCCAGCTCCTCCAGGAAATTATGCCGCTGGACTTCGAATTCGCGCGCGGCACCGGCATCGCGAAACCAGCCCTCAATTTGAAGGCCACTGCGCCGCGCGGCGATCACGCGCACAACAGCGCCGCTGAAAAGCTCAAGCCATAGTGTTTCGGGTATCGGAGTTCTGGAGCCGTTTGCAGCGGGCAGAAAAAGGCCACCTGCATCGCCGGGTTGCAACAGAATGAAATGCGAGAAAAATTGCAGGTCGTTTTTGAAAAGCCCTTCAATGATTTCGGGATCAGCACGCAGCACCGTTGACATTTTCAACATTGCCGTGTGCTCGCCAGCCAACCCCCGTCGCAGCCCAGCGGGCATTGTGCACACAGTTCCCTGAAGCAATTGCATTATGCGAGCGCGTGTCGGGCGCGTGGTCGCCGGCAGGTCACCGAGAACCAATCCACGCCCGCTGTGGCAGCCTGCGACCAGTTCGGTTAGCATTTTGGCCTCCGGGCTCTCCAAGGTCATGCGCGGCCGGTGCAACGCATTTTCGCGCTGTGCCTGACGCCCCCGTGCAACATCCGCGTACAAATTCTTCAGGGCGCTGGACTCGGATTGCTCATCGTCCATATCGACTTGCAATGCCTCGATGTGTTGTTGGCGGACTTGCAGCGGCGCATCGTCACCCTTTTTCTTACGGGGCGGACCACCGCACATTTCCAGCAACAACTCGGAGCGCAGCGCCATGGAGGAAGCCACGAGCTTGTCCTGAATTTCCCGGGCACCATCCGTGAGCCGCGCGAACAGCGTGAGCAAGCGCAGATGCTTGTTGGGAATTAGCAGGTTGGGTGCCGCCACACTTTCCAAGTCGCCGCTCACCCGGAGCCTTGCGCGGTCGCCGGCCAAACCCACAAGCAGCCCGGTCATCAGCGTGAACAGCGAGGGCCAGTCGCCAGGCACAGGGGAAGTGACGTTGCGCACATCATTAGCAGGTGACTTGGTCACGGATTTCATGGGCGCGAGCATAGCCATGGGATCACAGGATATCAAGGCTAACCGTAATTGTCATCCGGGTGCTGATCGCAGAACTCCGAAATCTGCTGTCATAAACCAGGCAGGCATCTTCTTGAAGTCGGCGTCACGACAGTCAAGCCCACCTCGCCATGGCGTTGAGTCAGCCGGGAGAAAATGCTTTTCGGACATGCGCGCTTCGACGGGCCGCGCCCTATGGCCCGGCAACCCACTATGCCACGAGTGGTGGACTTACGTGAGCTGCCGGGTCATTTCCGAGACTTCAGACGGCGACCGCATCCGGTTGCCGGATCTTGGCGGTGATGGTGATGACCCTAACCTCCCGACCAGTTGCGCCAGGATCTCGTGGACTAATGTTCAACGTGATTTCCTGGGGTACGGTGTCAAAGTCATCGGGGCATGGGAGCATGGCTAGCGTAAGAAACCGCTCAACCGCACGCAGTGTCACACCGAAGTCCATGGCCTTCACCGGTTGCATCTTGGTCTTCGTCTGTTTACGCGCCTTGATTGGAAGACCACTTTCATTGAGAAATTTCCTGACACCCGCGCCCACGATCGTGCTGGTCAACTTGGCCGGGGGCGTGACCGCCACGATCTTTTGCCAGCATTCCACCCGGTGCTCCTTGGGCACGCCTGTGATCAGCGGACGGAGCTGGCCCTCGTTCAACGGCAGGTTTTCCCCACGTGGGGAAAATTCGCTTTCGAGATCGGAAATGAATTCACCGGCCTCAACCAGGCGGTAGCCCTGGCTTTTCCGATAACCCCACCGGGCGCTGCAATATTGCTCGAAGGAATCAAAATCAACCTTCCACAGCAGCCCGCCCCGGTAGGTCTTGATTTCGTATAGCGCTCTGCCTGCGGCGATGCATGCATTTACGCCGGCGCTCACAATCGCTTCACGCTCGTTGCGGTAGGCCATGTCTTCCGCGCCGAGTCCGCCGGGGAATGCGGGCGGCATAATCTCGTCCACCTCAATAGCCTTCGTATCCTTCGCGGGCATGTCGACGACCACCCCCGCTTTGCGCCGCTGCAATTGCTTGCCGGCACTCTCGGGCAGCGGTTCGGCGGGCGGACTGCAGGGTGCTGCGGAGCCGGGTTCAGACTCAGTGGATTGCTCCAGCCGCCGGGGCAACGGCATCGCCACCAAGCCCTGATATCCGGGTTCGATGCCGGCGGGGTTTCCAGGTCCGGGGGCCGGGAAATGGATTGTGGATTCGGCGGTTGCGTCCAAATGGTTAGGATCTAACATGGTGGTGGTGGTGGTGAATTGAATTGCGGTTTCTGTCATGGTGGCGCGTGGTCGGGCCTCGGTTGATGGGCGGGAGGTTATTGGAATCAGAACTTCGGTAGATACTGGTTGCAACGGGTTGCGGGCTTCGTGATGTCCACCAAACCCATTCTTAAACCCATTCCCCCTCCTCTCCTTCCAAAACCCGTCGCAGGCGCGTGATGAACTCCTCCGGCTTGCCGTTGCGGAATTCCTGGATCAATCGATCACGAACGTGGCGTGCGAGCACGTCGGCCAGAAACACCTGGTTTTCCGGGAGGTCCACCAGGCCAGCGAGAACTTCTCGCGGATTGGCCGGGAACCCTGTCTTTTCATTATCGCGAAGATCGGCAAGTTTCTTGTCCAAGGTCTGAATATTACCCGCCAGGGCCGACTTCAGCCTGTCGGGGATCATGTCAACACTCCAGCCACCGCCTCCGGCGGCAGGAATCGGATAATTGGCGGGCAGCGGAGCGACCAGCCAGGCCGGGTCAATCCCGAGGCGGTCAGCCACCCGCTGTGCAAAGGCTGGCGAGGTGCCGGCGATGCCGTATTCGATATTCTTCACCCAGCTCTTTGACCGGCCGACCAATTCGGCGAAACCCGTGTGCGTGGAGTATTTCTCCCAAGCCGGATCCTTGGCCAACTCGCGGCGGATGAGGGTGAGCGGATGCAGTTTCTTCATGTGCGCAAGCCCATGCTCGCATCTCGCATCGGATTTTCAAGCACTATTTTAGCCATAATTGAAACAATTCAAGCGGATGTTGGTTTGTAAAAAGCTATTTTCGACTTTTTTCGGCTTGACAAAATCTGGTACCAGGTCAAACTCAGCCCGGTGAGCACCCTTAACCACAACCGACACCTCAGCCGCGGGGGCCCCGCTGCGCGGCAATCCATCGACAGCACTGAACACCGGGACACCGGTAACAGTGGCGGCCCAGACCAATGGGCAAGCCATCCCCTCCCCTGTACCGCGACAACACACGCACCCATCCCTTGCGGACACGAAGGCGGTAACACCCCGACCACGGAACAAATGGACCAACTCCAGCTGACCATGGCGAAGGCCACGGCCCTCATCGCCACCGCGCGCACCGATCCTGGCACCCTGCACGCATTTAGGGCAGAGTTGGAACGCCGCATCCTCGAACACCCTGATAACCGCGGCAACGTCGTCAATCGCATGCTCAAGCAACGCGGTCGCCACCTCGATCCCGAATCACTCCATCACCACACAAACCACGGCACGCTAGTCATACACACCCTGCCCAAGCCCAACGGCGGGCAGCGTATCATTCACGCACCCGATGACAAAGACTGCGCCAACGGCCTCCTCCATCTGGCCGCCCTCACCCCAGCCGCTGAGGTCACCGCTAGCCACCTCGACCATGGCTTTCGTCCACTAGATCAGATCACGACACCGGTCACCCAGTTGGTACACGCCATCCAGCACGGCTACAACTACATCGCCCAACTCGATGTCGAGAATTGTTTCCACCACCTGCCATTAACGGTACCATTCACGGGTCTGGTCCCGCCACGCACGCTGGCATTGTTGATCTCGCTGCACCACGCCTGGAACAACTCCGGGAAAGGACAATCACGCCATGGTTTCCCGCAAGGTCTCCCCCAAGGGCACCCGTTGTCGCCAGCCTATAGTAACATCGTTCTTAACCTGATCATCGCCGTGGTCAGAACCGACTGTGGCACCGCTGCGACCATCATCAGGTATGCCGACGACGTCACGATCGTGGCCACGAACGCCAACGACCTCCGGCTCGCCGCCGAACTGGCCACAAGACACCTGGCCGAACACGGAATGGCCATCAACCCAGAAAAGACCACGATCACGCAATGGAAGTACGGCGCCAAAATATCATACCTGGGATATCGAATCGAAGCAGGTTCTTCCGGTATCACCCTAGCACCCAAACCTAGCGCCTACTCCAGGCTCCGGGACAAACTGGAAAACACCACCGACCCCGGCCGGCAACTCGAAATAATCACCGGTTGGCTCAACGCGTTCTTGCTCACTAACAAGCAGGGTGAGAACACGCGCGCAATTGATTTCATAAAATCCTTGCAGGCCCTCCGCCTGCATCCTCACCTCCTCCCGGCCCCACGACGGGGCGCAGCCATTCACGACACTCCGCCGGTCGCGTGCCAATCTCGATTTTTGGACCACCTCGACGCCATGGTGGCAGCACGCAACCCCCACCCATTGCCACCCGCGCCACCGGCACATCCAGCCAACACGCCCCGGCTTTCGGACGGCGGCCCGCACCACATCGGGCCGCCAACCTTCGCCCACCCACCCGGGCCGTTTGATCAATCTCACTCAACCCAATGAAAACAACAACCCAGCCCAAAAATAAACAACCATGAACTATAACCCGCAAAACACCGAAGTACAGCCATCGTCGCCCCAATCAGGAGATCCTTGGCCACATCAACCAATGACTCATCAGCCACAAGCAGCCACCCCAGGCTCTTTCCCGCCAACCTCGCCACCGTATCCAGGCGCCACGCCAGGGCAACAGAACGGGCAAACGATTCCGCCCTTACCAACCACGCCGTATGCGGCCGTTCATCAGGGAACCTCGCTCCCGCCGCTGTTCGAGATGGGTGCGGAGCTAATGAAGCTCGAGTCGATCGCGCTGGACGACATCCGACTTTCACCGCTCCACTGCCACCGCGACACAATTAACCAGGAGCGGTTAGACAAGCTGACGAAACGTATCAAAGCGTTGGTGCAACTCCCGCCGCTCCGCGGTTGGCGGGCACCCGACGGGGCAGTCATCCTGACCGACGGCTTCCACCGATTTCTGGCGCTTCGCCAACTGAACGTTAATCACGCTTCCGTGCTCGTGTGGCACGGATCCTGGCCCGAGGCATTGGTGCAAGCATTGCTGGCAAACACTCCACACAACGAAAGCGCCCGCAAGGGTCAGGACGCCGAGCGCGCGCTGTTGATCCTCGCGCATGCCCTCGTGCGTTCCGTCACAGCCGACGAGTGCGCGGTTCTCGGCCTTGAGTGGACGCCTAACCGCGAACCAACGCCCGACCTGGTCCGCATGATCCGCCTCCCGGCCGAATTGGAAATGGCTGCCACGGCCATGGCCCGTAAGGCCCGTACCATCGCGGTCACCAACAGCCCGCCTCGTCGCCCACCCCCTGCGGGAAACGACCGCAGGAATCGCGGCGGTCGTGAGCCTCAATATTATTGATCCGGCACTTATGCAAATCAGGTCCGGCCCCTGGGGGACCGGACCTGAAGCATTTGCCTTGTTGTCTGCGAGGCCCGGGATCTTCAGCCCGGCCTCAATGTCTCTAACCGCCGATTTGATCGCGGTCGTTCATTCTTGAACACGTGCCTAAGTATTCGCGCCTTGGTGATCGTCACCGTCGTCCCCGGCGGGAGTACGATTGATGATCGCCAACAGCCACTCGATGGTTGCCAAGAGTTTCAGCAAGTCCGGGATCGCCGGATCTACATCCTCGCCTGGCCGCTTGGCAGGGGGTGTGTGGTGTTCCATGATCATTGATGTTTAATCCTTTCAAACCCGCCCAAATGGACGGTAACGGTAATCGGTTTAGAGCCCACGACCGTTTTCATAACAGCCCGTCCCCCGGTGCTGCGGTGGGGCGGGCATCTTCATCTCCGGGTGGCGCCTTCATATACTGTCCCTCCCTTCCAGGGCCTTGGCGACTTCCTCTTCGTCAAACCTAACACATTTTCGGCCGAGTCGCAGGTGGGGAAGTCGTCCTTCTGCTGCCAGTTGAAGAACGTATCGCGGTGTTATCGAGTACCGGCGAGCGATAACGCGGGCATCAACATACCGGCGCGTTCCACACATATTCGCATCTGAATCTGATTTATTCTGCACAACGCGATTATCCGACAGGTTCTCATGACATGGCAACTGTCAGGGCACATCCTGTAACCCCATTTAAATGGCCCAAATTCCGGGAACAGAAAGCATCAAATCGGAAAGAAGAAGCGGCCTTTGCAACTGACGCATCGTCTGTGGCAAGACGACGGCGCGGCGTGAAGGTACATACCGTAGCTTCGCGGAACGCCACCCGGGAAGTTATGGCGTGGCCGGCGGGGCGTGGCCCGGGAATTCCGACAGGATGGCGAACTCTTGCTGGCCTTTCCGGGCAACCATCCTCTACCACGTGTTATACCGTGCCGATATCACCGCCATCAACGACCACAATATCTTCCCGAGGATTTGATTCAATTCAACCCAAGCGCCCGCACATGGCACCTTGTTCGCTGACGCCGTGCTTGCCGAAGGCATCCGGATATTCATCCAATGCACATGCGGACTTCTTTGCTTATTTCAAAATAATCCCTGGCGACTCACGGGACTCTGGGCGCGAGTTGCTTTAGCCCGGCTTCAATCGCTTCGGTCACCACTTCTCTTGGGGTTCGGTGTCGTTCCCTGCTCTTTATCCCTGCAGGTTTGGAATCAATACGATTCTGGACTGATTTAGGCCATGTGACATCCTTCCAATTACCCCGATACACGATGGCTAGCCCTTCAAGAATATGCGCCCGCCATTTCTTGATTGCGTCATTCTCGCGACTGAGTTCCGGCAGGTGTCTGCACTTCTTAATCCAATCAGATTCATTTGGTTTCCTGCCGCTTGGCCGGATTTCTGGATTGCCGGAGTCACTTGGCGGTTTCGCGAATTCGTGCGTCCTTCTCTTCGGGATCTCCTGACGCGTGGGCTTTGCCACCAAAGGTTTCGCTGCGGGATTTATTGGGCTGCTTGCTTGGGTCAAGCTCAATTCTGGAATATCTTCGTAAACCGGCATGCGAGTGAAATTCGATATATCCGGGTCGCCGTGTCGGATGCGATTGATGAGATCCACCCACTCCAGTGTGAAGCCTGTGTTTGCTGACGAGTCTCCCTTCCGTGGTCTGCCCCTCTTGGGTTTGGGGATCTTGCGGACCTCCAGACGACCTCCCAAATCGATGGCTTGTGCGACATCTTCCACATGCATTGACCGTGCCTCCCTGAGATGGGACGCCGCCACCGGCCAAGCGGTGGATGTTCCTGCCACATGAAGGAATGCCTGCCGGGCAAAGCGTTCGATCCGTTCGGCGACCATGCGCCCGGCGATCTGTTCGATAAAAAGAATTCTGTCGCACAAATCCAAATAGCACCCTCCCGTTCCCAATGTTTTGATCCAGCCGAATTCATCCCGGCCAGTCATCGATGCAGCGGACAAGCCGAAGCCGGGTACGGGTCCCGGATAAAGAGTCTTGGCAACCTTGGACGTGACATGGAATTCCTCATCGTCCCGTTGAAGTTCAAGATCGATCAATTCGAAAAGCTCGTCCTGAATACGGTTGATATCCTGATGCTCCGGTTCCTCCGGTGCGACCTCCGCAAGTGCGGCACCGTTCTTCCTCCTCCGAAAGATTTCGGTGTCGTGCGGAAACCGGTCGGGACCGGGTTCCTGATCGCCTCCGGGCGGCTCCTCCAGGAACTCAGCGATTTCATTCCCGATGGCGACCAATTTCTTGAGCGCGTCAATTCGGCCGAGCTGTGCCCTCGATTTCAGGGTCTTCAGTGACAGGTCAATTTCAATCTCTAGCGCAGCTTGGCTGTCCTCCCCCGTGCCATCGAAGTGGTCCGCCGCGGCTATCAGGTGGGAGTATGGGAGTGACTGCACGAGGTCTTCAATCTCCTTCCAGAAATTCTCGCGCTCCGCGTTGTCTCTCTTTCGTCGGGCTTCAAGCCGTCCGTCGCCTGCTTGTTTGCAATTCGGCTTCTTGGGCGAATGCCCCCAGGGTGGTGAGTGCACGAGACTTTCCACCCCCTTCCAGAATTCCTCGCGCTCTTTGGTATCTCTCTTTTCCTGAACTTGACGTCGTGGGATTTTTGTCAGCGGGTCTGGCATTTCTTGGGGCTGGGGTTCCCGAGGCGTCGCACCGGGATCCTTCGCGTCGGCGGCCTTCCCGGGCTTGTCGGTCGTCCGCTTGCTCAGATTGTTACCAAGGTCTTCACTTGATCGGGGTTGGCAAGTCTTCATGTTTAGGGGGCGTCCGTGGAATTTTCTGTAGGATCGGGCTTCATGCGACATTCAGGTTTGGAACTTTTTCTCCATTTGGCCCGATGGAGAGGATTGCGACTGCATCCTTTTTGGTCAGACGCGAAACGTAATGGCGGCGCAGCAGGTCGTGGCCTCCGCTGTGGCCGAACTTGAAGGTCAGATCCTCAAGCGGTGTCCCGATGGCGACCTGCACACTGGCGCAAGTGTGCCGGCATGCGTTCGCAGGCCATGCGCCGCGGGTGATCTTCGGCATTTCCTTGAGCTTGCCGGCCTTAACCACTGCGGTAAGCAGGCGCGCAGCCACGTCCCATCCGGCACGGCGGCGCACGGATTTTGAGATATCCACCCAGTTCGGCGGTACAATCGGGGTGTCATCCTCGGCCTCGCCGCGGTTTGCGTCGAGCCAGGCTTTCAGCGATGGGCAGACTGGGACAAGCCGGCGGCTGTGCTTCTTGGCGACGTCTTTGCCGATTTCAATGTGTTCATCGCTTACGTCTCCCCATGCCAGCTTTTCCAACTCGGCCATGCGTACACCTCCAAAGACGGCGATTGCGTAGGCGACTGCTGCGGCAGGTCCTTCCGCCTCGGCGGCTTTGAGCAGCGCCCTGACGTCTGACGGGCTAAGGATTGAAATGTCCGAATCGCTAGAAACGCGGGGTGCTTCCAGTGCCTCAAGTACTTCCTTCTGGCACCAACCGCGCGGTGGTTTGGCCGCCCATTTCCAGAAAGCGCGCAGATTGCGGTGATGCATGGCGCGCGCCGTCGCCCGCTTCTCCTTCAGGATTGCTTCGAGATCCGTTGTCTGGATGTCAGCCATCATGTGGTCGTGAAGAGGTGCCAGGACTTTTTCGAGAGTATAAGAGTAGGATTTTAGGGTGGCGTCCCTAAGGTCGGCCCGGCAGGCCAGGTAAAGCTGTATAGAAACACCAAGAGGATTGCTTGACGAACGGGCATCATGAGTGGCGCGAAATGCTTTGGCAGCCTGCGTGATGCTTCCTGCGCCGCCCAGGATTTCGAGGGCGTTTGCCACCTCGCGGGCAGCCTGCACGATGTCAAGCTTCCAAGGTTCGAGAATGGCGCGTGCTTCATCAGCTTTCATGGCGAGAGCCGGCGGAATGACTGCCGCGGGTTCCTTGCCGCCAGTGAGTCCCGCGACATAGGCACGGGCGGCATCGCGGGTTGCGTGCCAGGATCGCACGCGTTTTCCGTCTTGTGACATGGACGCGGAAACTGTGACTCGCCAGCGGTCGCGGCCTTTGTCAAAGACGGGTTCAGAAATGGACTTGCGGGGCATGACTGGAGGGTCGATTGAGTGTGCCCAAAAGTGGACTGAACTGCCGGATTATCAAGATCTATTGTGATCTTTGTGAGTATTTGTCATTGCCTATCAATGGGTTACGGTCTCCTCGCAGTTCTAAGGATCTAGTAGGGAAACCTGTGGAGGTTCGAGTCCTCTTTCGAGCACTTTTCTTTGGAAATCAATGACTTAGGGAGCTGAAAAAGCTCCCTTTTTTGTGCTCAGAAATCGACTTTCGGCCATTCTTCGACCACTTTTTCAGGGTGCCCCACCGGGGAGTGGAGCGGGATCGAAAAAATCGGCGGCTCATTCAAGAACTTCTTGCCGGTCCACTTCCCGTTGGAAGTGCTACGTCCGCGATGCCGTTGGTATCCTCGATCCCCGGAATCCATAACTCACCGTGGCAAGCCTTGGCAAAGCCGCCGCCCTCGGACGGAAGGTGGAACTGCGCTTTGTTCCCGCCTGAATGGGCTGGAAGGTTGTATCTGATAGACACGTAAGATTCACCGCCATGCTTGCAGGAGACTTTCAACCATTCCAAGCCAGCTCAGCCTTGCTCGGGAAGATCACGCAATGGGACGATGAAAAGGGCTATGGCTGGGTGAAGTCCGGTGGCAAGCTGGTGTTTGTGCACATCAGGGATTTCGACAGAGGACAGCGGCGGCCACGGGCTGGAGAGGATGTCCGGTTTATTCCGGGCGTTGGTTCGAATGGGCGTAGCTGCGCGACGCGGGTGACTTTCCTGAAATCCGGAGGGCGAGTGGGCATCGGAGGCTGGCTATTGCTGTTCGGTTTGTTAGTGCTGCCCGGGCTGGCGGTGCTTTTGCTGCCGTTGCCGCTGTGGATGGTGCCGGGGGCCATGGCGATGATGTCGGCGATCACCTATGGGATCTATGCCGATGACAAGAAGCGGGCAAAGGCAGAGGCATGGCGGGTGCCGGAGCGTTCGTTGCATGTGGCCGAGTTGCTCGGCGGTTGGCCAGGGGCATTTCTCGCCCAGAGGCGGCTGCGGCACAAGTGCTCGAAAGTTCGTTATCTGGTGGTTTTCTGGGGCATCGTCATGATCTTCCAGTTCGCTGCGGCGGATGTCATTCTGGACCAGCAATTGAGCCGGGCGTTGATCAATCTGCTCGCCCATGGATTCGTAGGGGAGAGACCAATAACGAATCCCTGAAATCTCATCCCCCACAGCGTTTCGTGAGCTCGCCGGACTTGGTTAGGCCAGTGCAAAATCAGGAGCTGGGAGGACTTCCCTGCGAATCTGAGAGCCTTTTCGGCCACCGCTTTGCTGAGGTCGTATTCCGCTTGGAGGCGGATGAGAAGCACTACGGAAATGCCGAGGCAGCGCTCAAAGCGCAGTGCGGTGTCGGCGGAGACGCCTTTTCTCCCTGCGGAAATATCGCTGAGACGGCTGCGTGGAATGGCCATGTTGCGCGCGGCCATGGCGGCGGGAATCGCGCATGCTTCAAGCTCATCATGGATGCCCTCAGTTAAGAAAATTGTGGAGGTTTGGTGATCGCGGCATCCTGCCGTGCATCCATTTTATTCCGCAAAAGTGCTTGACTATATTCGCTATTTGCGTAATTTAAATTCGCTTATGCGCTTAGCCCCACTGCCACATGAATCCGATTTCCACTGAAAATCTCGATGACACCTTGTCCGCCTTGGCGGCATTTCTTGAAGATGCCGGGGCGGCACCTGAGCATCTCTGATAGAAGCTGGTCATGAATCCCTTGCCGACCGGATTTAAAAAGCGCTGCCTGGAGGCTGCCCTCGATCTCCTCTGGCGGCAGTGGTGCAGCCTCGGGGTGGCCGGGCATGCCCAGCCAGCCGAACCTACGCGCATCATCGACCCGGAGGCACTGCTGCTGGCCACCACTCAAATCGGGCGCCATGAACCGCGCCTTTTCGATGAATCCCTCGATTGGCTAAGCAAGAACGGTTCGCTCATCCACCTTCAGCGCTTGAAGACCCTTCATACGGACACCGGACTCGGCGATCCGGTCGTTCTCGCGGCCATGGCAGAATGGCTCGTCAAGGAGGGGCGGCAGCCGAAATGGAGGGCACTCGCCAATGACAAACCCGACGTTGTGGATCCGCTGCCCTTGTTCGGTGGGAAAGCACCCAAATCTCCCGATCCGGTGTTTCTGCGTCATGGGCTTCTCCGGGAACGGGTGGTCCTGCGCGGCATGAGCCGCGCTCCGAATCCAACGCTTGCCCCCAATCTGCTCCTAGCTCTCCGCGCTCTTATCGGGGTCGGGGCTCGTGCCGAGGTGATACTCTGTCTCGCCACCGGCCCGGCAGTCCATGCCGCCGAGCTTGCCCGCCTCACCGGCTACAAGCCCCGAACGATGCAGTTGCTGCTTCAGGAGATGGCGCTGTCCGGTCACGTTCTGACCCAAGAGCCGCCATCACGCCCGCCAGGCAGCGCGGGGCGCGGCAGTTCTCGCCGCTATCATCTCCAAGCGGGCGATTGGGCGTTCCTCACCGGCGGCAAGCAGCTTCCTCGCTGGATTCCGTGGACTCCTCTCTGGCGGATCGTTCAGGAAATCCTTGATTCGCTCATTCAGGCTGGCGAACACCCGAAATACTCGGCCCTTCTTTCATCGCGCCTCCGTGAGGCCCTCGCCGCCCAAGGTCAGGAACTCGCCGCCGCCGGCCTCCTCCCACTTCTCGATCTCCGCTCCACCGCCCCCGGTAATGAAATCCTAACCACCCTCGCCGAACGCTTGCCGACTGCCTTGGATAGGCTGTAGGTCATTGCCATCATTGTGAGATAAGTGGAGCATCCGACAAACTTGATCAGCGTGAGGAATTCATGGATGAGGTTCTGCCAATCCAGAAGAAGTGATCATCGTGGTTCAAAATGGATCAAATGCGTATTGCGACCGCATATGTAAGGGCCTTTTCTGTTGCCGGACCTAGGCACCACGAACCTCGACGTGGCCGACCTAACGGAACGCTTCCAGACCCGCTTCCAATCGGTCCGCCTCCAGCCACCGGAAAACGAATCCCTCGCGGCATTCCTCGCCCGGCGCTGGGGCGCTCCTATCACCATCACCCGCCAGATTGCCGAAGGGGCCAAGGGCAACGTCAGGGCCGCGATGGCGAATTTGGAGATGTGGATGGGGTGAGCAATAATGATAACTCTTTCTTGAAAGCGCCAAGGCAGGAAATGGCGGTGCGCAGATACTTTTCTGCACGGTTCAACAAGGGATGAGCAGAATTTCGAGAAATCTTACGAGAAATATGTTGACTGCTCGTCGAGCGTTGTTGTATCAGGTTCCGGTTTGGATGAAAGCAACCCCACTCGTACTCGTCGCCATCATAAAGTTTATGAGCGAATTGCTGAGCTTGGAGGACTAAAACAATGAAGACAAAAGCAACACTGATTTCGATACTAACCCTAGCAGTCGCCACACTCGCGGGATGCCAGGAACCCAAAATCATGTTCAAGGTAAGGGTCACCGACGACGAAGGTAAACCGATGGAGCACTGCGAGGTGTCAGGGACCGTCTTCGATCATTGGGAGTCCGGCAGGGACAAGTTCAGAATATCACGGGTTATGGCTGATGAGAATGGCATAGCTCCTATCAACTCCAGCAGTAAACGGAAGGATGTCTATTATTCCGCCACACCTCCTCCGGGGTTCTACAATACCCATCGGGCGGAGTTCGCCTTTCGCGAGGTGATCGATGGTCAATGGACGCCTGCTGATAAGCAGTTCGAGGTAGTCCTCAAGCGCATTCGCAATCCGATCGCGATGTATGCGAAAAATCTCACGTCAGAAGGTGGCGCTGCTCTGAAAATTCCTGCCAGAGATCTCGCTTTCGCCTACGATTTTGCCATCGGTGATTGGATGCTGCCTCACGGAAAAGGAGTGAATGGAGACATTGTCTTTCAATACAGCTTCCAAAAGGAGGCTTCTGGGGATTCACGTCGGGTCATTAGAATCACATTCACGAATCCGCTTGATGGCTTGGTGATGTTCGATGCAGACCAATGGCAAGGCAGTGATCTAACATCGGACTACCTAGCTCCAGAAAGCGGATACAAGCCACTTCTTGAAATGAAGAGAACAATCGTGAAAGGCGTGGTGACGGACGATCGCCGTCGAGAAAGGAACTACTATTTTCGGGTGAGAACGAAGGTGAATTCGGAAGGAAAGCTCGTCAGCGCCAACTACGGCAAGATTTACGGGGACTTCATGTATTTCACCTACTACTTCAACCCGACCCCTAATGACAGGAATGTGGAATTCGATCCCGCTAAGAATCTTTTTCGTGATGTTCCTAATCTGCTGAAAGTGGAACGTCCGTGAGGTGATTTCAATCCAAGCATCGAACCAGCCAACCCGTTCAACACCAGCACGGTGGCTTGGACATCAGCCAACAAGATGTGGGCCATGCAGGAGAAACTCAAGGGCTACGGACACATCGGTAATAGCTTTACCAGCAATCACGGCGGATGGCTGCCTAACCTCTTGCCCTACAATCCGGAAATCAACACATACTTCCAACCCGAATTGGCTATACAACATTGCGCCGCAACGTCTCCAATCGCGGCCACGAGGGCGCGAAGCTCTCCGGTCTTCTGTCTTCGGTCTTGGAGCGCAGCGGTCTTCCGTCTCTCCCCATCATCCTGCCATTTGGGATTGATGGGTTTGATGCCCGCGGGGGGGGCGTGTTCGCGGGCGTGGCGGTGGTGGCGGGCCCCGGCTCAGGGGGTTTTGGGCCTTGCGGCGATCACCTGCAATTCCTGGAAGGACGTGTTTTCGCTCTCATTGACCGGAAACACGTCCCAAACCAGCCAGCGGAAGCTGCCTAACGGTTTGCTGGCGCTGGAGCGGACGCTGGTGGCCTTGAACTCGGCATCCTGGCGGGAATCCACGGTGATCAGCGGTGTGAAAACCCCGGCATCGGCAACGTTCCAACCGGGATCGGACGGGGCATTGCTGCCGTAGAGCACGAAGAACTGCCGGGCCCGCGGCCCGCCGCGCGAGAACGTGTTGACCTGGGCAATGGCAGTCACCGCGGACAGGTCGAGTTTGTACATGCCGCTGGCGCCGTTGGCGAAAATCGGGCCATAGCCGTCGGCGACCCTGCCATCGACGAGGGTTTCGATCGGATCGTTGTTAGTCGGGGCGCCGCCGGCGCTTGCCTTCGCCGGTACTACGGCCGTCGCCGCCGCCAGCGGAATTGTTTTGAACATGGTGTTGCCCAGGCTCTCGGTGACCGCAAAGGCATAGTCTATCAGTTCCACGCTTACCTGCTTCTGTTTGCGCGCCACCCGAAGTGTTAGTTTCCCGCCCGCCGCCCTGTCCCGCCACTTGCACAAGTCACTGGTGGTCCGCACCGCTTGGTCGTTGCAGGCGATGATCACGTCATCCGTTTGCAGCCCGGACTTGGCCGCGGGGCTGGCAGCGGGAACGTCCACGAGCAGCACTCCGGAATCGTCCGCCAAGCCAAAAGCGGAGCGCTCACCCAAACCCGCGATGTCGCGAATCCGGGCCTGCCAGGCGAAGGTCACCCGCGCGACGGGCTTGCTAGATCCAACGGTCTTTCCAACGGCGGGGATTTCCGGGCTGCGGGCGATGGCCTTGAGCGCCGGCTTGGTCACGCCGAACTGGTCCATCGGGAAATTCACAAAGCCGAGCTTGAGCGCGGGCGAGCCGTCCTTGACACGGAAATCGCCACTGGCCGGATCGACGAACATGGCATCGGCGACCAGCGAATGCTCGTCGCGCCTCGACTGCTTGGCGAGCGCCTCGGCGGGCTGCGGTGTCGCCGCGCCCTCTCGATGGACGAGGTTGTAATCCATCTCACTGCCCCAGGGCGTTGAAGGCATGCCGCCGGCGGGCAGGTAATGGTCGCTTCCCATGATGTTGCGGCGCAGCACGTCCTCGCTGTGCTTGTACCAGACGTGCGGGTGGAAGCCGTTGTTGACCATGATGTTGTTTTCCACCACCCGGAAGAAACCCTCGCGGTTTTTCAGGCCGCCGTGCAGGAACAGGTTGTTATAGATATGATAATTGCTCGAGCCGTCATCGAGGTCGACGTCCCAGCCGTGGTCGCAGCGCCAGCGGTTGTTGCGAATGATGGTGGTCTTGCAGGCATCCAGCGTCACCAGGCTTTTGTTAGCCTCCCAACCCTGGTCCGAGTTCAGGTCGAGGCCGCCGAGTCCCCAGAAACGGTCGCGCCCCCACGAGTTGAACGAGCCATGGTCGCCGGTTTCCCTGACAGTGTCGAAGACGTCGCAGAACTCGATGAGATGGCCGCCCCAACAGCCGTCGCCGATGTTGATGCCGGAGCGCGGCATGTCATAGATCGAACAATGGCGGATGGTGATCCCCTGCGCGATGTCCACGGTGACGCCCGCCGTCTGCTTTTCCACCTGGCCGATCCCGTGAATCAGGCATTCGTCGACCACACAGTCTGCCGGATAGTTGTTGGTCTTTGGGCCGGGCGTCCGGTCGATCATGTTCAACTGGTTGTTCTGGTTGAAGTTGATCGGGTTACGGCAAGCGTCGGGATCGCCGACGAAGGCCACGCCGCTGCCGCCCGCGCTGGCGATGTGGCAGCCGCGCAGGGTGACCCGGCGGTTGTAGTTGTTGACGAACACCGCATTGCCGCCGACCCGCTCGATCACGCAGTCCTCGATCGTGCAGTCTTCGGTGCCGGTAAGGAGCAACGCCCCTCCCCGATAGATCGTCCAGTCCGTGCGCAGCAGCGGTTCCTTGGTCTCCATAAAGGTCCGCGCGGCATGGCGGAAAGCCAGCCCTTTGAAACCGACAAACTTCACCGGAGCCTGCTCGGTGCCGCGAAATTCAACCAGGTGTTTCAACCGGACCGCTTCGAGGGTCGCCTTGGCCAAGTCCAGGCCCGCTGGCGGAAAGAAATAGAGAATGCTCTGCTTGGCATCCAGGAACCACTCGCCCGGCGCGTCGAGTTCCTCGAAGATGTTTTCCACAAAGCGACGGTCGTTGTGCATGCCCATCGGCCGGTTGTTCTGCCAACCGCCTTCATAGGTCACCTTGTTATCGGCGCCCTTGCCAGTGATGCGATAATGCATGCTGCCCCACTCCGCGCCATGGAGGGCGTGGATGAAGCCGCCCGTGGGGTCCTTCCATCGCGCGGCCCGTTCCGGGCTGAATGCATCCGCCGCGAAGCCATTGAAATTGCGCTCCTTGGGATTGAAGTTCGGATAGCGCGCCAGGGGTTGGAGTTCGCCATTGACAAATAATTGGTCGGTGGCAAAGCCCGCGGGCACCTTGGTCCGCAGGATGCCGTCCTTGTAGGCTTCCCACTCGAGCCCGGCGAGCCGGACGCCGCCGCTGACCACCGCCTGCTCGTTCTGATATGACTGATAGACCACCGGCGCGGCCTTGCCGCCGGAATCCTCGGCGGTGAAAACCAGCGTCTCGGGCAGGTAATGGGTGCCTTCTCGCAGATAGACCGTCGCGGGCTCCTTTCCCGCCACTTTGCGTGCCGCCTGTTGCGCCCGCCGCAAGGTCGCAAACGGCTTGTCCAACGTGCCCGGTTGGGTGTCGTTGCCGCCCGGCGCGACGTAATAGCTCACGGCTTGAGCCGCCGGGCTGAGGGCCAATGCCGCCAGAATCAAGAAATCAAGCGTTTTCATTTGGTTGAATTGCCGGGGTTTGAGGGTTGTTTGGCTTCCCGCGCGTGCGGATCGCGCTCATTGCTGGCTGCGGCAGGATGGTCCAAAGCCAAGCGCTTGGCAAGCCTGCGAGGGACACCAACCTGCCGCCCGGGCGGCCGCTTGGAGACTAGCCACCCCTGGGTTGCGGGCGACCGGCCTGGAGAGGCTTGCCGGGGTGGCGGTGTCAAGTGGAAACTGGGGGAATTTTCGGGTTGCATTTTTCTTGCCAGCATTCGGCCGATGGGGCACAACGGCGGTCCGCCCGCTCTGGGTTGCGCACATCGGTTGCAGCACCCGGCGCGGCCAAGCCACTCCTCACACGCCCGCCTCCATGGAAAGCATCTCATCCCGCATCGCCAAGGTCAGCCCGTCTCTAACACTTGCAATCACCGCCCAGGCCAAGGCCATGATTGCCAAGGGCGACGAAGTCTATGCCCTCGCCGGCGGGGAGCCGGAAGTGGATACACCGGACTTCATCAAAGCCGCCGCGATCCAGGCGATTCAGGAAGGCCAGACCAAATACACCCCCGCCGCCGGCATTCCCGAATTGCGCGAAGCCATCGCCGCCAAGCTGCTGGTGGACAACAATCTCGAGTACGATCCGAAACACATCTGCGTCACCGCAGGAGCAAAGATGGCCTGTTTCAATGCCATTCTCGCGGTGGTGGAGGATGGCGATGAAGTCATCATTCCCTCGCCCTACTGGGTTTCCTATCCGGAAATGGTGCGGCTGGCCGGCGGCGTGCCCGTCATCGTGGAAACCATGGAATCGACGGGCTGGAAGATGACGGCCTCACAATTCGAGGAGGCAATGACGCCGGCCACCAAGATGGTGATCCTCAATTCGCCGGGCAATCCGACCGGTGCCGTGTATACGGCGCAGGAACTGCGCGAGATCGGCGAAATCGCGGTGGGCGAGGACATCGTCATTCTCTCCGATGAGATTTACGAAAAACTCATTTACGGCGACGCCCAACACGTCTCGATCGCAACGCTGAGCGATGCCATCCGCGAACTGACCATCACCGTGAACGGCTTTTCCAAGTGCTACTCGATGACCGGTTGGCGGCTGGGTTACACCGCGGCCCCGAAGGCATTTGGCGAGGCGATTGACAAGATCCAGAGCCACACGGTGTCCAACGCGACGACCTTCGCCCAATATGGCGCGCTGGCGGCGCTGCAGGGCGATCCCACCTTCATTGAGGATCTGCGCGGGGAATATGACGTGAAGCGCCAGTTCATGTTCGCCCGCCTCAAGGCGATTCCCAATATCCGGGTCGTGGAGCCGCAGGGGGCCTTCTACTTTTTTGTTTATACCGGCAACACGGGACTCAAGTCCCTCAACCTTTGCGACAAATTGCTGTCTCGCTACAAAGTGGCCGCCGTGCCGGGGGTCGCCTTCGGCTATGATGAGGGCATCCGCCTGAGCTACTGCACCACGCTGGACGTGCTCAACGAGGGGCTCACCCGTTTCGAGCAATTCTGCCGCGAGCATTGAGGCAAGCGGCGGTGTATGGCCATCGCACTTTATCCGCACATGCGCGGTCCCGGCGTCGAGGAACTTGCGACGCTAACAGAGCGCCGCCACAACCCCTCATTCCATCAGCTCGCCACGATGTTGAGCAGCTTGCCCTGGATATAGACGACCTTGCGGATCGCCTTGCCGTCGGTGTGGTCCCTGACCTTTGCACTGGCCAGGGCGGCGGCGCTGGCCGTGGCTTCGTCGGCATCCTTGGCAATCATCACACGGTCGCGCAGCTTGCCATTGACCTGAATGATGAGTTCGATCTCGTTGCGGATCAGCGCGGCAGGATCGTAGGCGGGCCACGGCGCTTCGGAAAGCATCGTAGTGCCGCCGAGACGGGCGTGGATTTCCTCGGTGAGATGCGGGGCGAAGGGGTTGAGAACGGTTAGAAGCTGGGTGAACTCCTTCAACGGCACGACCTCCATGGCGGTAAAGGGTTTCGTGCAAGTCATCATGAACGAAATCGCAGTATTGAATTTGAGCGACTCGATCTCTTCCCCGACTTTCTTGATGGTATCGTTAACAATGCGAAGAACCTCCTTGTCGGTGCATGGGACATCCTGGATTCTCGGAGAAACCTTGAATGAGCCGTCCGCTTGTTCCTCGAAAGCGACGCGCCAAACCTTGGCGAGGAAGCGCGACACGCCTTCGACGCCTTTCATCTGCCACGGCTTCACCTGTTCGAGCGGACCCATGAACATCTCATAGAGCCGCAGGGAGTCCGCGCCGTATTCCCTAACGACATCATCCGGGTTCACGACGTTGCCACGGGATTTGGACATTTTCTCGGCCTTTGCCCGAACCCGGATGTCGTGATTTTCGCGAAGCACGAAATGCTCGCCGATTTTTTCGATATCATCCGGGTGAAGACTGACTTTCAGAAGTCTTTCATTCGTACGGCTGTCGAAAAATTGAGACTCATCCTCGGTGACAAACTGATAGGATATCTGTCGGAGTTCGGAGTTCTGGAAAGTCAGAAACTCCATTTCACCCAAGATAAGACCCTGATTGACCAGTCTTTGAAACGGCTCTGGAGTGGTGAGGTGGCCGAGATCGAACAACACCTTGTGCCAGAAGCGGGCATAGAGGAGATGCAGCACGGCGTGTTCGGTGCCACCGACGTAGAGATCGACCATGCCGGGCTTGTCGCTGGTCCAATAGGTTTCGATTTCCTTCGAGATGAAGCGCCCGGTGTTGCCAGGATCACAATAGCGGAGGTAATACCAACACGAGCCGGCCCATTGCGGCATGGTGTTGGTTTCGCGCAGCGAGCCATCCGGAAGATGGACCCACTCGGTGGCTTTGGTGAGCAGGGGTTCGGGCGTGCCGCTGGGCCGGTAGTCATCCAATGGCGGTGCCAGCAACGGGAGTTCAGAGTCGGGGATGGCTTGATGGTGGCCGTCTTTCCAAACAATCGGAAACGGCTCGCCCCAGTAACGCTGGCGGGAGAACAACCAGTCGCGCAGCTTGTATTGAATGCGGCGCTGGCCAATGTTGTTAGATTCGAGCCAGTCGATCATTCTGGCCTTGGCCTCGGCGGTGGGCAGACCGTCGAGAAAGCCGGAGTTGACGGCGACGCCGGGGTCCTCAAGGAGTGTGGGCGTCTCGCCCGCGCTCCTTGAGACGACCGTCTTGATCGGCAACTCGAATCGCGTCGCGAATTCAAAATCCCGGCCGTCATGGGCGGGCACCGCCATGATCGCGCCGGTGCCGTAACCCATCATCACATAGTCGGCGATCCAGATGGGGAGCCTCGCGTCATTGACGGGATTGATGGCAAAAGCCCCGGTGAACACGCCGGACTTGTCCTTGTTGAGATCGCCGCGGTCCATGTCGGACTTCGAGGAGCAGGCTTTCTGATAGGCTTCGACGACCGACTTGTGATCGGCGGTGGTGATTTCCGGGACCAGCGGATGTTCGGGCGCGAGAACCATGTAAGTCGCGCCGAACAAAGTGTCCGGGCGGGTCGTGAAGACTTCGATTTCATCATTGAAATCCGCGATTCGAAATTTGACCTCGGCGCCCTCGCTTCTGCCGATCCAGTTTTTCTGGAGCAGCTTGATGCCATCGGGCCAATCGAGGGAATCGAGTTCATCGATGAGACGCTGGGCGTACTTGGTGATGCGCAGCATCCATTGGCGCAGCGGGCGGCGCTCGACGCTGTGGCCCTTGGCTTTCCATTCCTCGACTTCCTCGTTGGCCAGCACGGTGCCGAGGTCCGGCGACCACCAGACGGGCGTATCGGCGACGTAGGCGAGGCGGACCTCATCGATTTGGGAGCGGCTCCAACCTTTGGCTTCGAGTTCGGCCACGGGTCTGGCCTTGTGGTCCGCCTCGCAGAAATACGAGTTGTAGAGTTGGAGGAAGATCCACTGGGTCCAGCGCACGTATGCGGGATCGGTGGTGGCGAGTTCGCGGTCCCAGTCATAGGCGAATCCCAGCGACTTGAGTTGGCGGCGGAAATTTTCGATATTCCTGGCGGTGTTCAGCGCCGGATGCTCCCCGGTCTTGCGGGCGTGTTCCTCGGCCGGCAGGCCAAACGAGTCGTAGCCCATCGGGTGCAGGACGTTAAAGCCCCGCATGCGTTTGTAACGGCCGATGATGTCGGTGGCCGTGTAGCCTTCCGGATGGCCGACGTGGAGGCCGGTGCCGCTGGGATAGGGAAACATGTCGAGCACATAGAATTTCGGCTTGGCGGGATCAAACCCGGCATCGCCCGGACCCGGAGTGCGATAGGTTTTTTCGGTTTCCCATCGGGCCTGCCAGGCGGACTCAAATTCGCTGAAGGGGAATGGTTTGCGGATGTCGGACATGGTCGTGAAAGGGACGGACTGTGGTGGAAGCCGGCCCGCTTGCAAAGAAAAACCCCGCCGCGGCATGCAACCGGGCGGGGCGGGAACAAATCCGGGGCTCTCAGTCGAGGTCTTTCTTCTCCACGTCGCTATCAAGACGCTTGAGGAAATCCTCCACTTTCGGATATTTGCTGGCGAAAAAGCGGCCGAACTCCTTGCCTGCGGAATTGAGCAAAATCACCGTGGGGAAGCCTTCAATCTTGTATTTCTCCGCCAGCGGTTGGTTCTTTTTTTGCAGGTCCGGATCCCCATTGGGAAAATCGATTTCCACCAGAATGAATTTCTTGGCGGCGGCCTCGACGAATTCATCTTTTGAGAACACCTCGGCACGCATCATTTTGCAAGGCGGGCACCAATCCGAACCGGTGAACTCGACCAGCACCGCCTTGTTTTCGGCCTTGGCTTTTTCGAGTGCCTTATCAAGATCGTCACTCCAGCCCTTGAGCGGGGCGGCAAAGGCATTGCCGACCAGAGCAGTGGCGGATAAGGCAAAGAGGGCGAGGTAAGTGACGGCTTTCATCAGGCATTGAGCGTTCCCCAAGGCACATATATTTCAAATTTCTTGTCCGCTGGCAGGGATTTGGCTAAGTGGCTGGGCCATGCCTCCCCTGCCGCGATTGATTGTCGCCACCCGCAACCCCCACAAAACCGCCGAAATCCGCGCCATGCTCGGGGACCGCTTCGAGGTGCTGGATGCGAGCGCCTTCCCGGATTGGCCTGCCATCGCGGAAACCGGCAGCACCTTTTTGGAAAATGCCACGCTCAAAGCCGAGGGCATCAGCCGCCGGGTGGCTGGCTGGGTGTTGGCGGATGATTCCGGCCTGGAAGTTGACGCGCTGGGCGGCGCCCCGGGCGTGTGGTCCTCGAGCTACGGCGGCGAGGAAGGCAATCACGCGCGGAACAATGCCCGCCTGATCGAGGAAATGGCCGGAAAATCCGCACGCCAGGCCCGGTTTCGTTGCACCATGGTGCTGGCCAAGGCCGGCAGCGCGAAGGCGGATTTTTGCGGCACCGTGGAGGGCACTCTCACTGATTCGGCGCGTGGCGCGGGCGGCTTCGGGTACGATCCCTTGTTCATCCCGGAGGGTTTCGAGCAGACGTTCGGGGAACTTGGCGAGACCGTCAAAAACCGTTTCAGCCACCGCGCCCGAGCCCTCGCCGAGGCCATTTCCTGGCTCACGCGCCAAACCGATGGCAAAAAAGCGTGAAAAAATAGTTTGCATTCCTTGAGTGAATTCGCCAATCTGCCGCCCGTGAGACACACCCGTTTGGTTTTTCTTGCCGCGCTGCCCTTCGCAGCGGGTCTTGTTTCCTGTTCCAACAGTCAGTTCGAGGCCCGGCAACCGGTCTCCTTTAGGTATGACCCAGGCCACACCGCTCATTTGACCCACGGCCTCGCTTTTCCTCCAAGCGGCGCGCCCACCGCGGTGAGGCAGGCATTTGCGGCTGCCAACCGCCTCCAGACCCTGCCCTACAAGTGGGGTGGCGGCCATGCCCAACTGGTTGATTCCGGCTACGATTGTTCCGGCACGGTATCCTATGTGCTGCGTGCAGCCGGGTTTATCGACGGCAGCGCCCAATCCACCGAGTATTTCAACTACGGCGAGGCCGGCCCGGGCAAGTGGATCACCATCTATGCCCGCCACGGCCATGTCTTCATGACCGTGGCTGGGTTGCGCCTCGATACCGGCGGGTCTGGCGGGCGCAGCGGTCCGCGCTGGAAGCCGCAAACCCGCGACGCTGACGGTTATGTCATGCGCCATCCCGTGGGGTATTGAGCCGGCGGGATCGGGTGCTCACCTGCAAACCCGGAATTGCGTTTGTCGCAATTCCGACTAGGCTCGCTCCCATGAACGACAGCATGTTGATGATCGCGCTTGGCAGTCTCTGTCTCGCCGGGAGCGGATATGCGCAAATCGCAAGTCTGCCGATGGGCGGCACGCAACGGGTGCTGGTGGCAACCACCAGTGGCCGGACGGTCACGCCACCCAGCGCGCCGCGCTTGCCCTTGGCGACGGTTTTCAAAGGGGAGACGAAGTTTCGTGCCATCGTCGCCAAGGCCGAGCGGGAAAATTGGCGGGCACTGCCCCTCGCCCAACGGACAATCCGGGTGGCCCGCGAAATGGTCGGCACCCCCTATGTGAACTACACGCTGGAAGTGGATGATCGGATTGAATCCCCAGTGGTGAACCTCACGGGGATGGATTGTTGGACGTATTACGAAAACGCCCTGGCGATCGCCCGCATGCTGCGCTACAAGCCCGGTCCGTACCGCCCGCAAGATATGCTGCACATGGTGGAAATCGAGCGCTACCGCCATGGCGTCTGCAACGGCAGCTACCTGAGCCGGATGCATCAGCTTGAGGAGGTTTTTGATGACAACCAACAGCGCGGTTTCGCATCGAACATCACCTCCCGGCTGCCTGGCGCGGTGCGGCTGCACCGTGAAATCCACGAGATGACCGTGGCGTGGCGAACCTATCGCTACCTGCGCTCGGATCCATCGCTGATCGAACCGATGGGGCGGATCGAGGCGCGGGTTTCACAGTTGCCGGTAATGCACATCCCCAAGGCGAAGGTGCGCGCGGTGGAGGCGTACCTGCAAGATGGGGACATCTGTGCGATCACGACCACGGACCAGGATGCCTATACTTCGCATGTGGGCTTGATCACCCGGATCAACGGGCGGGCGTATTTCAGTCATGCCACCTCGGATCACGACAAGGGCCGCATGGTCATCATTGATCGTCCCATCACCGAGTATCTCAATGGCTCCGGCAGCCACGCCGGCATCATCGTCTGCCGCCCGAACGATTTGCCGCCCTCACCCTTGTGGCAGCCAGCCATCGCCGGCCAGGACGGCACCAAAGACGGCGGCTCCTGAGCGCGGCAGATTCCGTTAGATCGGTGCTGGCGGCGTGGCCTTGGCGGCGGGTTCCCGCAGGTCCTGGAGTTCGGCACCGGCTTCCTTTTCCACCAGCGGCCGGGCGAGCATTTCCTCATAGATGGCGATGTATTGTTTGGCGACCTTTTCGTGGCTGAACTCGCGCAGGCTTTCGCGCATGATGCGGCTGATTTCGCAATCACGGAGGTCTTGCGGCAGGGCGTGGAAGTCCATGGCGCGATCTATCGCCCAGCGCAGCGAGTCCGCGCCGTAATAGTCGAAGCGAAACCCGTTGCCAACGGAATACCCCACATCCAACTGGCGGATCGTGTCGTAGAGGCCGCCGGTGGAATGCACCACGGGCAGCGTGCCATAGATCGGCGCGGTCATTTGCGGCAAGCCGCAGGGCTCGAACAACGAGGGCATCACCATGTAATCCGAGCCGGCATAGGCGAGACGCGAAAGGCGCTCGTCGAAATCGACGACAGCCACCCGGTCGTGCAAGCCGAATTCCTGCACGATGTGATGGAAATGCCGCTCGTGCGGGCCGTTGGCGACCACCACCACTTGCAGGTTGCGCTCCCAATAATCCGCGACGAGTTGCCGCAGGATCTCGGTGAAGAGCTGCGGTCCTTTTTGGATGGGATCGAGGCGCGAGGGCCAGTAAAAGATCGCGGCGTCGGGATCCTCGGTGAGTTGAAGCTCCAGTTGCAGCGCCCGCTTGTTGGCCGCCTTGCCGGGACGGAAATCCGCGGCGCTGAATGGCTGGACCAGAGCGTCGTCGGTGGCCGGATTGTACGATGGGTCCGGGGCGTTAAGAATCCCCGTGGAGCAGCCGGCGGCATATTTGTAGCGCAATTCCGAGCGCACCGAATCCGGCACGACCGAGTGCCAGCCTTCGACGAGTTCCCACAAAAATCGCGGGCTCACGGTGTTGATATAATGGGCGGCGAAAATGCCGGAGGTAAGCAGATCGACCTGGACGTTGGAGCGGGCGTGATCGTAGCCGTACGGATTGCCGGTGAAATACAGGTTCATCCAGAATTCAGCGGCGTCGATGCCGGTTTCTTCTATCTGCGCCAGCGTCACCTGCCGGGTGTGGATGTTGTGCACGGTAAAGAGACTCTTGATTCCACGCCGCCTTGCCATGGCCGGCAGCAAGGCCGTCATCCAGTCATTGCAATGGATCAAATCCGGCCGCACCCGCGGCACGATGTGGTTGATCACCTCGCGCTGGAAAATCAGCGCGATGCGCATCGACTCTTCCTGGCTGTCGCTATAAACCCTCTCGCGATAGTAAAAAATCCGGTCTTCCGCCAGGTGGATGTTGGTTTCCGGCAGCACCTCATGATATTTCCGCAACTGTTTTTCATGCAGGTTGAAAACATCGCCATGGAACATCCGCCGGTAGTTTGGCACGGCCACATGGACATCCGCGCCGAGTTCGAACAACGCGGATACCAGCGAGGCGGAAACATCCGCCAGGCCGCCGGCCTTGGCCGACAGTGCCTGCGCCAGATTGCCCATGCCGGCCGGAAGGTAGGTGATTTCCGGCGTGACGATCAGGATGCAAGGTTTTACGGTTTTCTTCGGGGCGGCAGGCATGGCGGCGTTGGGGGGAGAATGGCGGTTAGGACTTCCGCCCCTACACTGCCGCATTCGATGCTGGCGCGCCACTCAAATCTCACCCGCCGGCAGATTCTGCGGGCCAATTCACCAGGACTGAGCGCCCGCTGCCCGCCCAATCTGCTCGGCCTGCGCGAGGTGGCGGATGCAAATTTGCGACCAGGTTTCCAATCGCTCGAACAACCCGCCATTGAGTTCTGCCAGCGGGCTGAAGGACAGGTCCAACAAGGCGTCTTCACGCGAAGTAACCGCGGCGGCTTGCAGCTCGATGAGGTGGACGATGCCCAAATGGACCTGCCCCACGGCGTTGGATTCATCGTTAAGCAAGGCGATAATCCGCTGGGTTGTGGAACTGGCAATCTCGAGTTCCTCGTCAATCTCGCGGGCCACGGCCGCATGGTACGCCGCCGGGCCGGTGCGGCCGTTGCCGGTGTCAATCGGATTGATGTGCCCCCCCACCCCGACGGAGATTTTCGCATGTAGACGGCTCTCGCCGCCAGCCTTGCCGCGGGTGTAGTGGAGGACGCGCTCGCCGCAACGGAAAATGCAATAGGGAATTAGCTGCTTATGGGACGGGTCCTGCTCAGCCGCCGCCCGATCCATGAAAAAATGGTTTTGCGGGTCCAACAAACGCTGAATCGCCACGTCCAATCCGGCAGTTCGAATCCCTTGAAAGGCACCGATCTCATTCACCAGCGCGCGGGGCACCACCAACACTTCTTCTCCAGCATACTTCGACATGCGGGCGAGCTTAGCCGCTTTCGACCGCCAGCCAAGCATTGTCTCGCCGCAACACCTCCGCGCACTTGCCGCCATTTCTGCTAGAGCCGGCCAGCACGGGCTGGGCCACCTCGGCGGCGGGTTCCCCTCGGCAGGCCGATTGCCTTTAGAAGTTGAAGCGAAGGCCGGCTTCCCAAGCCCAGGAATCCTGGAGTTTGAGTTCGGCCGGGTTGTAGAGCCCGATATTGGCGCCGCCCAGGCCGTTCAGATAAAGCCAGCGGGCACCCCCAAAGAGTTCCCACTGTTGATTGATGTTGTAAATCAAACCAGCGGATGCCTGCGCGTAAAAGCCGCCACCGCCCGACGAAACATACAGACTTTCGCCGGAATAATCGGTCCAAGCATAGCCAAGACCGGCAGACAGGTAGCCGCTGACCGGACCGAAGAACACCTTCTCAACCTTGACGTTCGCCGTGATGGGGATGATCTCGGCGTCCATGCCGAAATTATTGCGTATCAAGGCGTTCGGAATCGCCGGCGTGGCATTGAGCGACACGTTGCCATCCAGGTAGCCGATTTCCATGTAGGCAGCCAATCCGCAGCCGTCGGCCAGCGGTTGCAGATCGCAGCCGATCTGGAGGTTGTACATGTTGAAGTCGAGATTCCCCATGCGCGCATTATAATAACCCGATGTGCTAAAGGCATTGCCATCAATCCCTTTGCCGACGTCGTTGAGCTGACCAAAGGAGGCGCCAAGAAACCAGCTACCGAGGGTTTGCCCGGCGGCGGGGGCGGTGCCGGCGCTGTACGAGTCGCCGGCCAAGGCGGTGGCGGCGACGGAACCAACTGCGAGAAGGAGGATGTGAAGTTTCATAACGAAACGAAAATCGCGAGGGCAGATCGCGTTGTCAAGAAATATTTCGGGTTTCCTTATCTTTTTCCTTGGCTAAACGTCGGTTTCGATCAAGACCCGAGGCGTGACGGCAAGGGTGGAGCATATCCACCTGCAAGAGATGATTGCCAAGGACGCCTTTGAATCCTAGTCTCCGCCGCGAGGAGGTCATCCACATGGCCCATGAACACCACACCAACCGGGAACCCGACGGATGCGTGCCAGACGGCATCCTTGCCAAGCCGCGCCGCATATCGTTGCCGCGGCCTCGCCGCCTGCGGGCCCGCGGCGGGGTTCTCCACGGCACCTGAAACGCCATGAATCCGCCCGCTGATACCGCCCCTCCCGCCCCGCGCCTGACGACCCGTCCGTGGATCACCTGCGTGGTGCCGGCCTTCAACGAGGCCGAGGGCATCGCGGAATTCCTCCGTGAACTGTGCCAACATCTATCCGGCCTGACAGACCGCTTCGACGCGATCGTGGTGGACGATGGCAGCGTCGACCCGACCAGCCGGGAAGTCATGGCCCTGCCCGGGCCGATCCGCCTGCTCACCCTGTCGCGCAACTTCGGCAAGGAGGCCGCCATCAGCGCGGGCCTGGCGGTGGCCGATGGCGAGGTGGTGGTGATCATCGACGCGGATTTCCAGCATCCGTTTCCGGTGATCGACGAGTTCATCAGCCACTGGCAGCAAGGATATGACATGGTTTACGCGGTGCCCGCGGAACAGACCGCGGGAACTCCGCTGCGGCGCAAGCTGCGGCGCCTTTTCTATCAAATCCTGAGCCACGGGGCATCGGTCCGGATTCCACAGAATGCCGGGGATTTCCGCTTGTTGGATCGCAAGGTCGTGCATGCCTTGCGCCGGCTGCCGGAGAGCAACCGTTTCATGAAAGGACTCTACGCCTGGGTGGGCTTTCGCTCCATCGGCATTGCCTTCACCGTGAAGGAACGCCGCGCCAGCGCCAGCAAGTTCGGTTTTCTCAAACTCTTCGACCTCTCCATCACCGGATTGACGTCCTTCAGCAACCTGCCGTTGCGCTTGTGGGTGGCGGTCGGCTCGATCATCTCCCTGCTATCAATTCTATATGCGATCGACATCATCGTTGAAACCCTGATCTTCGGCAACCCCCTGGCAGGTTGGGCCACGCTGGTGGTGGCGATCACTTTCCTCGGCGGTGTGCAGTTGCTTTCCATCGGCATCCTCGGCGAATATCTGGCGCGGATTTTCAACGAAGTGAAGCGTCGGCCGAACTATCTGATTTCATCAAGACACGGGTTCCCCAAGAAATGATGTTTCAACTCTTTCATTGCGGCTGGGTGGGCGCGATAACTGTGGCTGTGTCCACTCTCATCGGCTCGTGGGTTGGCTTTTTCTCCTTCCTCCCATGAACCGCATCACGCTGTGCGCGGATGACTTCGCCCAATCCGCGGCCATTGGCAACGGCATCCTGCATTTGGTGGCCGCAGGCCGCCTGCAGGCGGTTTCCTGCATGACGGAATCCAGCCATTGGCCGGAAATGGCACAACGCCTCAAAGCGCTCGACGCCCGGCACCAGACGGGCCTGCATTTCAATCTCACCCAGGGGTTTGACCCATCCGATCAACCCGTGACTCAACTGATGTTCCGGGCCGTCCTCCGCAAGCTGGATCCAGCCGACGTGCGCCGGCGCTTCGTCGCACAGTGGCTGGCCTTTGAAGCGCACTTCGGAGAGCCGCCCGCGTTTGTGGACGGTCATCAACATGTCCATGGGTTTCCCGCGATCCGCCGGATCGTCATTGAGGAAACCCGCATCCGCAATCCCAATGCCTGGGTGCGAGTGCCTCATGCCGCCTGCCTCATGCCCAAGGCGCTCGTCTTGCGGATGATGACCGCCGGCCTGCCAACCCATCTCAAACAGGCCGGTCTGGGCGGCAACGCGCGCTTCGCCGGCTTCCGGCCGTTTCACAGCGGCTTTGATTTCGCCCGCTTCTTCCGGCATCTTCTAACAAACATTGGGGGCGACACCCTGGTGATGTGCCATCCCGGCCTGGCGGCCGATGATCCCGCCGATCCCATCGCCGCCTGCCGCCAAGCGGAACTGGACTATTTCAGCTCCGACCAATATCCCGCCGATCTGGCAGCCGCCAGGATTCAGACAACACGGTTCTGTTAGAAAAACACCGGAGTCCGGAGCAGAAACCCGTATTGCGGTTAGATCAACCGCCGATTTGCGCCTTGTGGCGGCCTTCCGCCCGATGCCAGGCGCCAGTCACGACAACAGTTGTGTCAAGGCATCGGGATGAATCTTCAATCCCGCCAAGCCGGCGATGCCCATCACAAAACCGCAAATGGTGGGAACCATCGCCAGCCAGAACAACCAGCGCTTGTGCGTCAGCGCGGTAATCGCCAGCAGTGAGATCGCCAGCGCCACCGAGGCGTCGGACAAATCGAACTGATCGTCGCGGTAGTTGAGCGCATCATAGGTCGCCTGGTCGGCGGTGGCCTGATCCTTCAACTCGGCCTTTTTCGCCGCCTGATCGGCGACTTTCCCCTCATAGCGCTTGATCGCCGCGCTTTGTTCCGGCGAGGGGTTGGCGCCGGCGCTGAGTTGCATCCCGGCGAGCGTGGCCGATTCAACTTCCTCGCGGATGTTGCGGGCCTGATAGAACGACCAGTGGTCGAGCCTGTCCGCCTGCGCTTGTTGCATCGCCTGGCAGATGTTATCATCCTTCACCTTGCAGATGCCGGTGAAAGTGGCCAGCATCGCCACCGTGATGGCAACCCAGGTGTTCAGGGTCGAGTTGGCGGCCGCTTGGGCTTCGTCTTCTTCCGCGAGGGCTGGCATTGGGTCGATGTCCATGAGTGGTCAGGATAGGATGAGTTGAAAAGAATCGGGATGGTGGCAACTGCGCCAAACGCGGCTGCCGGAGCGAGACGATGACAGACCACGCTTGGTTAATCAAGGATGAAATTGGGACAGGGCTGATGTTGAAATCCCGGGCGACTGCCGGACCCGGGCACACGGCACCAGCTCCACTGGCGCACGGAGAACATCAAGCGCCATCCCGACTTGCCGCGCACCCAAGTGCGCGGGCCCTGCACGTTATGACGTCACACCCATCGCCTTGCCCTCGCCGGACCGTTCGGACAACGGTCCCTGCCAGGGACCGCCGGGACGTGACGCTCCGGCGAAACTCACTCCTTGTTCTTTTTCGCCTGCTTCGCGAGTTTCTTTTCCTTGGCCGTCTTGGTTGGCATCTTCTTGGTTTCTTTTCTGGTGTCTTTGGTCTTCATCGGCGTATTGGTTAGTGACGCACGACCCGCGGGGACCGTGTGTGAACCACTCTATCCTATCCGGCGTCTGATGACAACCCAATTCCCGCCCAATCGGCGGTCGAAACATTGCGGTGCTCACTGGGGTGAACACCCCAACGATTTTTCCTTTCCTCCCATGCCCAAACCGAATATCCCTTGTGGCGGGGATTTTCTAGCAGCGGCAGTGGGCCAACTCACCCGTTGCAGTCCCCTGCCGATTCGGTTGCAAATCAAACCAGACAGCAACCATCGCTCACCCTCTAACCAACCACCCCACGCTCATGGGACTCGAAAAAATCACCCAAAAGCTCCAGGAAGCCCTCCAATCCGCGCAGGGCCTCGCCTCGAAATCCGCCCACTCCGAACTCAAGAGCGCGCACGTCCTGCTCGCCCTGCTCCAACAGGAGGGCGGCATCGCCACGCCCATCCTCCAAAAGGCCGGCGTCGACGTGCCGCGCCTCAAGGCCGCCACCGCCGCCGCGCTGAGCCGCGAGCCCAGCGTCCAAGGGGCCTCCACCCAGCCCCAGATCAGCGTCGGCCTGCGTGCCACCCTGGATGCCGCCGATGCCGCACGCCAGAAACTCGGCGATGATTATCTCAGCGTCGAACATTTCATCCTCGGCTCGCTCAAAGGCGACTCGCCCGCCGGCAAGCTGCTCAAGGAGGCCGGCCTGGATGAAAAAAAAGCGCTCGCCGCCATCAACGGCGTGCGCGGCTCTCAGAAGGTCACCGATGATGCGCCGGAAGGCAAGTATCAGGCCTTGGAGAAATACGGCACCGACCTAACAGCCAGGGCGCGCGAGGGGAACATCGATCCGGTCATCGGCCGCGACCATGAGATCCGCCGGGTGCTGCAAGTCCTGTCCCGCCGCACCAAAAACAACCCCGTGCTCATCGGCGAGCCGGGCGTCGGCAAGACTGCCATCGTCGAAGGCCTCGCCCGCCGCATCGTTTCCGGCGATGTCCCGGAGGCAATGAAGCACAAGCGCGTCATCACCATGGACATCGGCGCCATGTTGGCCGGCGCCAAGTATCGCGGCGAATTCGAGGACCGCCTCAAGGCCTTCCTCAAGGAAGTCACCGATGCCCAAGGCCAGATCATCCTTTTCATCGACGAACTCCACACCATCGTAGGTGCCGGCGCCAGCGAGGGCGCGGTGGATGCCTCCAACTTGCTCAAGCCCCAACTCGCCCGCGGCGAACTCCATGCCATCGGCGCCACCACCCTCGACGAATACCGCAAACACATCGAAAAAGACGCCGCCCTCGAGCGCCGCTTCCAACCCGTCATGGTCGGCGAGCCGTCCGTCGAGGACACCGTCGCCATCCTCCGCGGCCTCAGGGAACGCTACGAGGTCCACCACGGGGTGCGCATCCAGGACGGCGCGCTGGTCGCCGCCGCCGCGCTTTCTGATAGATATATCTCCGGTCGTTTCCTGCCGGACAAGGCCGTCGATCTGGTCGACGAGGCCGCCTCCCGCCTCAAGATCGAACTGGACTCGATGCCGACCGAGATAGATGTGTTAGAGCGGCAGGTCATGCAGTTGGAAATGGAGAAGAAGGCGCTTGAGAAGGAGAGCGACAAGGCCTCTGCCGCACGCCTGGAAAAAGTCCGCGAGGAGCAGGCCAACCTTCGCGAGAAGTCCTCCGGCATGATGGCCCAGTGGCGCAACGAAAAGGCCGTCATCGATGATGTTAGATCAGCCCAGGAACAAATCGAGACCCTCAAGGGCGAGGCCGAGCGCGCCCAGCGCATCGGGGACCTGACCCGCGCCTCGCAAATCACCTACGGCGACCTTCCCGCCGCCAACAAAGCCCTGGATGCCGCCAGGGACCAACTGGGAACACTGCAGAAAAACGGCGCGATGCTCAAGGAGGAAGTCACCGAAGAGGACATCGCCCGCGTTGTTTCCGCTTGGACCGGCATCCCCGTCAACCGCCTCCAGGAGGGCGAGAAACAAAAACTTGTCAGCATGGAAAAACGCTTGGGCGAGCGCGTCGTCGGCCAGAAAAAGGCGATCCTGGCGGTGGCCAACGCCGTGCGCCGCGCCCGCGCCGGCCTGCAAGACGAGAACCGTCCCATCGGCTCGTTCCTGTTTCTGGGGCCCACCGGCGTCGGCAAGACCGAACTCTCCAAGGCGCTTGCCGAATTCCTCTTCGACGACGAGGGTGCCATGGTCCGCATCGACATGTCCGAATACATGGAAAAGCACAGCGTCTCGCGCCTGATTGGCGCGCCTCCCGGCTATGTCGGCTACGATGAGGGCGGCCAACTCAGCGAACAAGTCCGACGCAAGCCCTACTGCGTCGTGCTCTTCGATGAAATCGAGAAAGCCCATAGCGACGTCTTCAACGTGTTGTTGCAAGTGCTTGACGACGGCCGCATCACCGATGGCCAGGGTCGAACCGTGGACTTCCGCAACACCGTGCTCATCATGACTTCCAACATCGGCTCCCAGCACATCCTCCACGAGTCCAACGCCGAACAACGCGAGGCCATGGTCACCGATGCCCTGCGCAGCCATTTCCGTCCCGAGTTCCTCAACCGCATCGATGAAATCATCATCTTCGACCGCCTCACCCGCGCCGAACTCACCACCATCGTCGACCTCCAACTCGAGCGTGTTAGAAAACGCCTCGCCAAACAGGGCCTCGGCCTCGCCCTCACGCCTGCCGCCAAGGAGTTCCTGGGAAACCAGGGCTATGACCCGGTCTATGGCGCCCGCCCCCTCAAGCGTGCGATCCAGCATTCTCTGCTGGATCGCCTAAGCCTCGATGTGCTGGACGGCAAATTCGTCGATGGCGACATCATCCAGGCCGACGTCGAACACGGCGCCATCGTGTTTCGCAAGTAGCTGCGGCTTCCCGCCGCGGGCCGTGGCTGCGCGCCGCCGGTCTGCCGGCCGCGGCGCCGATGGCTCGCGATTGAACCCTAGTGGAAAGTCACGATTTCAAATCCTCCGAAAATCCGGTAATCTGCGGAGTTGTTCGAGATGACCTTCCGAATCCCGGCACTGCGGAACGTCGCGGCAAGCAGCGTGTCTAGCAGGCGCTTGCGTCCCAGATGATGGACCCGCAGCCACTCGATGAAACCCGAGACGCTGCGGCCATCGGGAAAGATCCGCACCACTTCCGCCGCCTGCCACCAATGTTCCGCGCGTGAGATTGCCTCGGTGAGCCCCAGCGGTTGGGGCATCCGCCGGGCATCGGTCACCACATGTACGAATTCCGCCAAGGTCTGTGGGGCCAGCGCCAGATCTTGCCCGTCCTTCAGTAACCCGCTGAGCAAGGCGTCCGCCTGTCGATGGAACGGATGGTCCTTGACCTCCACCGCCACTAGAAAATCCGTGTCAATCCCGTGAATCATCGTGCATTTCCTCCAATAGATCGTCGTCACTCGTCAATGGCCGGATCGGTCCGCCGACGCTTACCGGCCTTCGATCACGCAGGCTCGTTCGCCGCTGCATGTGCGTTTGCCGGTAAAGCTCCATCGCCTCCCGAATCAACTCCGAAGCCTTTCGATCCACCCGCTTGGCGAAGTTCTGAAAATCCTCGTAAACCGGCTCGGATACATTAATGGTGACAGTCTTCATGCATTAAAAGTAATGTGCCTTTTCGATCCAGGCAAGCGAGAACTTCAATGTTTAATCCGTGCCATCGGTGGCACAAGCGAGTTATGCTCCGCGCATGCCATTCAGCAACTTCGGACTTGAGGCTGAGATTCTCCGCGCCATTCAGCAAGCAGGTTACATCCGCCCGACCCCGGTGCAGGCGGCTGCCATCCCCAAGGTGATGCAGGGACATGACTTGATCGCCATTGCCCAGACTGGCACCGGCAAGACGGCGGCCTTTGTGCTGCCGATGCTCCATCGCCTTTCCTTGGCAAACCGCCAGGGCCAACTGCGCGGCACCAAGTCCCTCATCCTCGCCCCCACCCGCGAACTCGCCCTGCAGATTGTCGAAAACATCCGCGCCTATGGCCGCCACCTTCCGATCCGCGTGGCCGCCATCTACGGCGGAGTGGACGAGGAAGCCCAAATCAAAACCTTGCGCAAAGGCGTCCATGTCCTTGTCGCCACCCCGGGACGTTTGCTCGATCTGATCGGACGTCAAAAAATCGACTTCAGCCCGCTCGAAGTGCTCGTCCTCGATGAAGCCGACCGCATGTTGCACATGGGTTTTCTGCCGGACATCGAGACCATCGTCGGCACCCTGCCCAAACGGCGGCAAACGCTGATGTTCTCAGCCACTCTATCCAAAGAGGTCGAGTCGCTGGCACGCCGGTTTCTCTATCTGCCAAAAATCGTCCAAATCGGCAAACGCTCGAATCCCGCGGACACCGTGGCCCAGTGCGTCTATGAGGTGCCGGCCCATTTGAAATGCGCCCTCCTGGTGGAACTCCTCCGCCAGCCCGATTTCAAAAGGGTCCTTGTCTTCACCCGGATGAAGGACGGCGCGGACCATCTAACCAATTTCCTCAAGCTCGCGCGGGTTAAAGTCGCCAAGCTCCATTCCAGCCGATCCCAGGCACAACGGCTCCAGGCGCTGCAGGATTTCAAGGACGGCAAGGCGCAGGTCCTCGTCGCCACCGATATCGTGGCGCGGGGCATCGATATCGATGGTGTCACCCATGTGGTGAACTATGATTTTCCGGTCAACCCCGAGGACTATGTGCATCGCATCGGTCGCACCGGGCGGGCGGCGGCGCAGGGCGATGCGATCAGCTTCGTGCCCAAGCAGGATCTCAACCTGCTCGAGATCCTCGAGTTCTTCATCGGCCGGCGCCTCCCTCGCAAGCGATTGCGAGACTTCGACTACCACGCGCCCATCCCGCCTCCCATGCCCGATGAAAAACCGCCGCGCCGCGACTGGCGCAAACGCACCCGCGAATTGGAGGCCAAGAAAGCCGCCATGCCCGCTCCGCACGCTCGGAATTCGCCCGCCACCAAGCGCGGCAGGAAATAGACCCTTACGGCGTCGCGCCGGGTCGCCATGGCTGATGTTTCGGGCAGGCGTGAGAACGGCGGCGAGACGCCGCCATCACGGCCTGCCGCGAGACGCGGCAGCCACTCCTGAGACCGCGCTGCTGGCGTCTACTTCTTCTGCCTGGCGCTGGCCTTGAGGCGGAGGGCGTTGAGGGCAATGAAACCGGTGGAGTCGTCCTGGTTATAGGCGTCTTCCTGGCCGCCTTCCATGGTGGCGACGGCCTCCGAGTAGAGGCTGTGGGGCGAGCGGCGACCGGCATTCATCACGTTGCCCTTGTAGAGCTTCACCCGCACCTCGCCGGAGACGGTTTGTTGGGTGTGGGTGACCAGGGCTTGGATCGTCTCGCGCTCGGGCGCGAACCAGAAGCCGTTGTAAACGAGTTGGGCGTACTTCGGGATGAGTGTGTCGCGGATGTGCATGGTCTCACGGTCGACGGTGAGGGCTTCGAGGTCGCGATGTGCGGCTAACAGGATGGTGCCGCCGGGGGTTTCATAGATGCCGCGGGATTTCATGCCGACAAAGCGGTTTTCGACGATGTCGATGCGGCCGACGCCGTGTTTGCCGCCGAGGGCGTTGAGTACGCGCATGACGCCGTAGGGGGTTAAAAGGGTGTAGCCGTTGCGTTCGCCGAGGACCTTGAAATCGCCGAGACCGCCGATGAGCGTGCCGAGTCCTTCCGCCTGGAGACCGATGGCGTTGCCTTTTTCGAACAGGATTTGCACATACTCCGCCTGGTTTGGGGCGTCTTCGGGCGAGGTGGAAAGCACGTACATGTCCTTGTCGGCGGGGGTGGTGGCGTCATACCACGGGTCTTCCAGCATGCCGGCTTCGAAGGAGATGTGAAGCAGGTTGCGATCCATTGAATAGGGCTTTTTCATGGAGGCGCGGATCTGGATCTGGTTGGCCTCGGCGTAGGCGATCATTTCGGCGCGGCCGGGGAACTGGGCGCGGAACGAGGCATCCCGCCACGGGGCGATGCACTTGATTTTGGGCGCGAGGGTGGCGGCGGAAAGTTCGAAGCGCACCTGGTCGTTGCCCTTGCCGGTGGCGCCGTGGGCGATGGCGTCGGCGCCTTCGGCCAGTGCCACATCGAGCATGCCCTTGGTGATGCAGGGGCGGGCGATGGAGGTGCCGAGCAGATAGCGGCCCTCATAAATCGCGTTGGCCTGAAGCATCGGGAAAATGTAGTCGCGGGCAAACTCCTCCCTCAGATCGCCGAGGAAATACTTGGAGGCACCGGTGTTGAGGGCCTTTTGTTCGAGGCCGTCGAGTTCGTCGCCCTGGCCGACATCGGCGCAATACGCGATGATCTCAGCGGAATACTTTTCCTTGAGCCACTTGAGGAGGACGGAGGTGTCCAGACCACCGGAGTATGCGACGACGATTTTCATGGGAGAATTGGTTGCGGGAAGAGAGTGGGAAAGGCGGGGGGTAAGAAAGGAAAAAAGTGAGAAAGTGCGTTTCAGGGCCAAAGGGCGAGGGCAAGCGCCGCGCCGCCCTGGGTTTGACTTTTCCCTTTTACCACCCTTTGCGGTAGTCCCGTTTTACAAACTGGTTTGCTTCCGCGACGTTGAACTTCATCTCCTTGCTTTGCCAAGCTAGGGTTGCTTTCGGGAACCGGGAAGCGATTCCGCCTAATAGAATCGCTTCCGTAAGTGGGCCCGCGTAGGCAAAGTCTGCGTGTGTTTCCCCATTGCCCCGGCATGCCTCTGTGAATTCACCCCAGTGGTTGTACCCTTGGACGTGAGGAAGTTTGTAGTCCTTAAACTTGTTCGCGGGAAACATCTGGGCAACCCCGGTATGGGGAAGCAACATCACACCATCGGTGCCGATGAAGATCGACCCTTGATCCGGCACCTCTTTGCCC